>Ga0134127_10000023_pt1 | contig 246071 bp, 214 predicted proteins | sample KB31753_FD_96459 | JGI IMG/M metagenome (GOLD analysis project Ga0134127, IMG submission 96459) | Terrestrial soil microbial communities with excess Nitrogen fertilizer from Kellogg Biological Station, Michigan, USA - KB3-175-3 | ecosystem: Environmental > Terrestrial > Soil > Unclassified ...
TCAGTACCAGGTACCGCAATATAATATTGTAATTAATATCCTGATTAAGGATAACCAAAATAGCGCCGACAAAGACTTGTTTCAGCAACTCAATTTAAACGCATCCAGTAAAACCATCGACAATGAGATACAAACCCTGAGTTCAAACACCCTCATGGAAAAAGTCGTTGATGAATTAAGCCTGCAAACTTCTTATTATTTCCAAAATCATATTTCCAAAAAGGTTATATACAAACCGGGCTTTAAAATTAAACTTTTGGGGGGTGGTATTAATACTTTTAGCAATCCCTGGTCATTCAAATATATCAGCAGCAGTCAGGGAGAATTTAATGGCCGGCTTATTCCATTAAACCAGGCGGTACAAACAGCCGCAGGCCTTATTATGATCACGCCTGATAGCAATAGCAGCCCTGTTCGCGGTTTAATGTTTGTCAATTTCGACATGCCGGCTTCCGTGGCGCAACGCTATTTGAAAAATTTAAAGATTGTTCCGGCATCAAAGGAGGGAAGCGTCTTGTCGATTACGTTGCAGGATGCCGATGTGCAGCGTGGAAAGGATGTGTTAAATAAACTTGTCGAAGAATATAACAAAGCAACTGTTGATGATAAAAATCAAACGATTGCCAACCAGTTGAACTTCCTGAAGGACCGTATCAATAGCCTGGCTGTTGAACTCAATTCCGTTGAGAAGAATGTTCAGGACTATAAATCAGCCAACGGCGTTGTGGATTTGGGATCCGTAGCGTCGACTTATTTTAATGTTATACAAAATAATAACAGCGAAATAAACAAAATAAATATCCAGTTGGCGGCTTTAGAGAATCTTAAAACCTACCTGGAAAGTTCAAACAATAGTTCAACAGTTCCGGCTTTGACAGGAATAGCCGATCCTACGCTCAGCAGCTTAGTTAATCAACTGGGAACGGCACAGTTGCGAAAGGAAAGTTTATTACGGACCATACCCGAAACAAACCCGGTTATAGGCTCTATTAACGACCAGATCAGGGCAATAAAGCAAACCATTTTCCACACTCTTCAAAATGTCCGGAGTCAGTTAATTCTGAGCCAGCAGGAACTAAAAAGTCAAAGCGCTAAATATGAGGCAAATATAAAAGGTGTACCGTCGAAAGAGCGCGGTTTGCTTGATATCATGCGCGATCAGTCTATAAAAAATAATTTGTTTACCTTTTTGCTGCAAAAGCGCGAGGAAACAGCGCTGTCGCTGGCGTCTACGGTTGCGGATAGCCGGACCATTGATGAAGCAAAAAGCAGCAACGTCGCAGTTAAGCCTGTAAAGTATATCGTATACTTAACCTGCCTGCTGATCGGGTTTTTCCTTCCGTTTTCCGTAATTGCATCCAAAGAATTTTTAAATGTCAAGGTGCGCAAACGTGCGGATATTGAAAAGCTGACCAGTGTTTCTATACTTGCCGATATTTCCAAGTCGAACGATACAGACCCGCTTATTGTTACAGCAAGGCCGCGGTCAATGGTTGCCGAGCAGATCAGGGCTCTTCGGTCGGCGCTGAAATATGTCAGCCCTCAAAACAACAGCGTTTTATTATTTACTTCAAGTATAAGCGGCGAAGGAAAGTCTTTTATTTCTTTAAACCTGGGGGCGAGTTTAGCATCTACCAACAAAAAAGTAATTATCCTCGAGTTGGATCTCCGAAAACCGAAATTAAACGTTGCGCTTGGCATCGATAATAACATCGGCATCTCCAATTACCTTATCGGTCAAAATGACTATAAAGAAATCATAAAGCCGATCAAACAGCAGCCCAACTATTTTATCATCACCAGCGGGCCAAAACCACCCAATCCAGCCGAGCTGTTGTTAAATGGCCGCATTGAAACATTGATCAGCGAGCTTAAAAACGAATACGACTATATTTTGCTGGATGCGCCGCCGGTCGGCCTTGTTGCTGACGCGCAGATATTAGCGAACATGGCGAATGCAACGCTTTATATTGTGCGCTATAATTATACGGCAAAAAATCAAATCAAGCTTCTTGACGATTACACACGAATGGGTGCGTTCAGCAACTTAAATATTGTATTCAATTCCGTCGATGCGGCAGCATTGGCCTATGGTTATGGCTATAGCTATGGCTATGGTTATGGCTATGGATATTATGATGACGAGCATTCAAAAAAGAGTTTTTTCTCGAAGGTGTTTAAAAAAGCAAAAAGCTAAGACAAGATTTATTATGCTCGGCACCTATATTAAATATGATTTGAGCATGCAGTAACCGGACCATTTTAAAAGATATGCGTGAGCAGGATATATCAGATTATTATACGGCGGAAGAAACAGTTAAAACTTCACAACACTGGGACTTGGAGATCCAGCCGCACAGCAACGTTTTGGACCTTCATTTAAAAGATGTGTGGGCCTACCGCGATTTGTTGTGGCTGCTGGTACGTCGCGATTTTGTGTCCTTTTATAAGCAAACCATATTCGGGCCGCTGTGGTTTTTTATCCAGCCCGTTTTCACCACGTTTATATTTACTTTTATTTTTAGCAATCTGGCAAAAATAAGCACTAACGGCGCGCCGGCGCCCGTTTTTTATATGGCGGGTACCGTTTCGTGGAATTATTTCGCCGATACGCTTAACAAAACTTCAACTGTTTTTAAAGACAATGCGACTATGTTTGGAAAGGTTTACTTTCCCAGGCTAATTATGCCACTTAGCATTGTTTTTTCAAACCTGGTAAAATTTGGCGTTCAGTTTTTGCTGTTCGTTATTTTGCTCGGCTACTATCTGTTGCAGGGCGGCGGCATTCATCCAAACTGGTACATAATGTTGTTCCCTGTAGTTATTATGTTAATGGCCATTTTAGGTCTCGGCCTCGGGCTTATTATTACCGCCCTCACAACCAAATACCGCGATCTTACCTTTATCGTCACTTTCGGCGTTCAACTGTTAATGTATGCCACACCTGTTATTTACCCGTTGGCAGCTGCCCCGGTTAAATATCGGGGCATTATCGAATCAAACCCGATGAGCGGTTTGATCGAGACGTTTAGATACGGTTTTTTAGGTACGGGGCAGTTTTATTTTGGAGCGTTTATATACAGCGTTGCGGCTTGCCTGGTTGTGTTTTTTATGGGGCTAATAGTTTTCAATAAGGTCGAAAAAAGTTTTGTTGATACGATTTAAATACGGTTAGATGAGTGATTTGGCGATTCAGGTTGAAAATTTATCGAAGGCATATCAGTTAGGCGATTTTAGCACGGGGGCGCTTACCCGCGATATCGAACGCTGGTGGGCGCTGATGCGCGGAAAAGAAGACCCGTTTTTGAGGGTAGGGGAAGTGAACGACCGGTCGGTAAAAGGGACGAGCGACATTGTTTGGAGCCTTAAGGATATTAACTTCGAGATCAGGGAGGGCGATGCCGTTGGCGTCATAGGGCGCAATGGCGCGGGTAAAAGCACCTTGTTAAAATTATTAAGTCGTGTTACGTCTCCAACAACCGGTAACATTAAGGTCAAGGGCCGCATAGCCAGCTTGCTGGAGGTAGGTACTGGTTTCCATCCCGAGCTTACTGGCGGCGAGAACATTTATTTGAATGGCGCCATTATGGGCATGAACAAGCGTGAAATAAAGCGAAAGTTTGACGAGATTGTGGATTTTGCAGGGGTGGAACGCTATATTGATACGCCGGTTAAACGCTATTCATCAGGTATGTATGTGCGACTGGCGTTTGCCGTAGCTGCCTACCTGGATGCCGAAATTTTGGTGGTGGATGAGGTATTGGCCGTTGGCGATGCCGAGTTTCAAAAAAAGTGTCTGGGGAAAATGAATGATGTGAGTAAGGGTCAGGGTCGGACGGTTTTGTTTGTAAGTCATAATATGGATAGTGTTCGCGAGCTCACAAATAATGCTATTTTATTGGCTCATGGGCAAATGATGATGTTTTCGGATACTACCCAGGTTATTGAAAAATATATACATTCAGGGTCGGATTACAGTGGGAAATTGGTTTACGGACCTGACGATTTCGAGATATATAGATTCGATCATCTTTTTAGGGAGATCCGGTTTCAAAAAATATCTTTAGTTAATACCAGCACCACTATATATGAGTATGGAAGCCCAATTGACTTTGAAATTGAATTTGAAGAAAATACGGGCCGGTCTTATAAAAACCTGGTTCTCGCCTTTAGAATAATGTCGTTAGACGATAAAGCGATCGCTACGGGGTTTTCAAAGCCTTGTATCAACATCAATAGCAATGGCAAAAGCATCGTTAAATTTCGAATAAATGAGTTGCTTATGGCGCCGGGAAAATATTGTTTTGGATTTTGGATAGGTGAGGGCGATTATACCAATTACGGGCGCGATTTTGATGCCATAGGTAAATCGTGCTTCATCGAAGTCATCCCAAAAACCGGGGCCGGTATTTCTCCGGTATGGTATCACCAGGCATGGGGAAATGTAATACTTGAAAATCTAACGCAAATAATATGAAAGTAGTTCTATTGGCTGGCGGTTTAGGCACCCGTTTATCTGAGGAAACTGTTTTGAGGCCTAAACCGATGGTGGAAATTGGCGGCATGCCTATTTTATGGCATATCATGAAAATGTATTCTTCTTTTGGATTTAATGATTTTGTCATTTGTCTTGGTTATAAAGGATATATCGTAAAAGAATATTTTGCCAATTATTTTTTGCATAAATCGGATGTCACCATCGACCTTTCAAATAATTCTATTAAGATACACGATTCCCAGGCCGAGCCGTGGAAAATTACTTTGGTTGATACCGGGAATGAATCCATGACGGGGGGACGCATAAAAAGAGTGCAGCACCACATCGGAAACGAGCCGTTTATGCTTACCTACGGTGATGGGGTAAGTGATGTTAATATTAACGAACTTGTTCAATTTCATAAAACTGGTGGCAAAATGTTAACTATCACAGCCGTTCAGCCTTCCGGAAAGTTTGGTGCCCTCAATATTGACGAAAATAATACTGTAAACGCTTTTTTGGAAAAACCCAAAGGCGATGGTGCCTGGATAAATGCCGGTTTTTTTGTGTGCCAGCCCCAGGTTTTTGATTACATAACCGGTGATGACTCCGTTTGGGAGAAGGAGCCGCTCGAAGAAATCGCTTTGAATGGGCAAATGCGCGCATATAAACACCAGGGTTTCTGGAAGCCGATGGATACTTTACGCGATAAGGTAGAATTAGAAAATGATTGGAACAATAATAAGGCGAAATGGAAGAATTGGTAAACTTACGTTAGGATATATGGACAGGCATTTTAAAAAAGACGCACTAACAATTATTTCAAATTTAAAGGAAAAGAACCAAAGATTTTCGGAAAAAAAGATATTGCTCACGGGTGCCGCGGGATTTCTGGGCTCACAGTTTATCAGTTACTTTTTAGCCTTGAATGACAGTAGGATATTGCCCGAACCATGTACATTGTATTGCCTGGATAACTTTATGAGGGGAGTACCCGATTGGTTGGCCCAGTTTGAAGATCGCGGTGATTTAAAAATTGTGGAGGGTAACATTGTTGTCCAAAAAACATTTCCGGTAAGCGATTTTATCATCCATGCCGCATCGATAGCTTCCCCGGTTTACTACCGCATTCACCCCATTGAAACAATGGATGCCAATGTTATCGGGTTGCGTAATTTGCTGGAGTTTGTAAAGAACACGGGCTGCGAAAGCTTTTTATTTTTTTCGACCAGTGAAATTTACGGCGATCCTTCCCCCGAGAATATTCCCACGCCCGAAACATACCGCGGAAATGTGAGTTGCACAGGACCAAGAGCATGTTACGATGAATCAAAAAGATATGGCGAAACACTTTGTGTTAATTTTTGGCAACAGTACGGTACACCGGTTAAAATTGCCAGACCGTTCAACAATTACGGCCCTGGTTTAAAAATAACCGATAAACGCGTTTTACCCGACTTTTTCAGGGATGTATTGGCAGGCAAGGATATTAACCTGCTTTCAGATGGAAAGGCCACACGCACTTTTTGCTACATAAGTGATGCCATTACCGGCTACCTGCTTATTCTATTATCAGGGTATAACGGCGAATCGTTTAATATAGGAACTGAAAAGCCGGAGATATCAATGCTCGAACTGGCTAAAAAAGTTATAGCAATTTCCGAAAAAAAACTAAATGTTACATATCAGCAAAGTGACGATAAGCAATATTTAACAGATAATCCGCAGCGGCGATGTCCTGTCATTGAAAAGGCAAAAACGATGCTAGGCTACAGTCCGGCAATATCATTGGATGAAGGTTTGCAAAGAACATATGAATTTTATTTGGATCATTCTCAGGCAGTTGAAGGTTAATATATGAAAATCGCAATAATTGGTACCGGGTATGTTGGATTGGTGTCGGGTGTTTGTCTTGCAGCAAAAGGGCATCAAATAACCTGCGTTGATTTAAGGATGCAAATTGTTGAACAATTAAACCAGGGAAAACCGCATATACACGAGGCAGGATTAGAATCGTTGCTTGAAAAGGTTATAAAAAGCAATAATTTTAAAGCGTCCTCCGATATCCGGCGGGCGCTTGATCAGAATGATGTATTGATTATAGCGGTGGGCACTCCATCAGAGAATGGAGAAATAGATTTAGGTCAAATTTACAGCGTGGCCAAAACAATTGGCGAGTATATTAAACACACGGACAGGTATCTTTCTGTAGTAGTTAAAAGCACGGTTATCCCCGGCACTACTGATACCTTTGTAAAAAATACAATCGAAGAATTTTCAGGAAAGCAGGTCGGCGCATTTGGATTAGGCATGAACCCGGAGTTTTTAAGGGAAGGAGATGCGATCGAGGATTTTATGTTCCCTGATAGAATTGTAATGGGATCGGAAGACGATATCACAAAAAGCCGGCTTAAAGAAATTTACGAGCCATGGGATACGGATAAAATTTTTGTAAACACACGTACGGCCGAGATGATAAAATATGCCAATAACACCATATTAGCCGGCTTGATTTCTTTAAATAACGAGCTGGCAAACTTGGCCGGAATACTCGGAAATATTGATTACAACGATGTTGTTCATGGCGTATCGCTAGATAAGCGATGGAGCCCGATTTTGGACGGTGGCAAACGGATCGTTCCTAAAATAACTACTTATCTTATCCCCGGAGCTGGCTTTGGCGGCAGCTGCTTTCCGAAAGATGTTCAAGCGATTCGGACCCAGGGAGTGCACCATGGTTTAAAGATGAATTTGACCAACGCCATATTAGATGTAAACGAAAATCAGGCAGTAAACGCGATAAATATCTTAAAGAAAAAAGTCGGCACTTTTAAAGATAAAAAAATGTTAATGCTTGGGCTTGCATTCAAGCCCGGTACAGATGATATAAGGGAATCGAGCGCGGTTAAAATGCTTAAAATTTTATCCGGAGATGTTTCCTGCCAAATATATGCACACGATCCGATAGCCAATTTAAATAACGAAGTGGCTGTCGGGTCTTTTAGCAATGTCAATTTTATCACAAATTGGAAAGCCGAGCTCCCATCGGCTGACATTATTATTATCGGTACTAATTGGGCTGAGTATAGAGATATTAAGCACATGGACCACGATGGTTTACTAAAAAATAAAATCGTTTTTGATACAAAGCGTCTTTTTTGCAAGGGCGAATTGGTAAATTCGGATTATTGCACAATCGGATACAATCCTAATTAGAAATATATGAATGAAAATTTTTTTCAAATTGAATCATGCGAGGTGTGCGGCAACAAAACCTTATTGCCGGTATTAAATCTGGGCCGACATCCAATGTGCGACGACCTTGTTGAAATAAACAGCGATCGCGTGTGCAAAGAATACCCGATTGATATACTTTATTGCGAAAAATGTTTTACCGCACATCAGCATTTTCAAATCCCTAAAGACGAATTATTTCCAAAAACATACCATTACCGTTCGCGGTTTACAGCGGATGTTTTAAGTGGTATGAAAAACCTTGTTGACCGGACGGAAGAAATAGCTGGCAATTTAGCCAAAAAAAAAATTTTGGATGTAGGATGTAATGACGGCAGCCTGTTAGACTTTTTTAAAGAGAAAGGCGCCATTACCATTGGCATTGAGCCAACAGATGCTGCGCTTGACGCGGAGAAGAAAGGCCATACTGTGTATAGTAAATTTCTGTCGTTGGAGGTGGCGAAAGAAATTGTAGAAGCCAACGGGCATCCGGATTTTATTTCTTTCACAAACGTTTTTGCGCACATCGAAGATTTGACAGGCGTAATTAAGGCTCTTCGTTACCTGGCTTCCGAAAGTACGATATTCGTAATTGAAAATCACTACCTGGGCGCTGTGCTCGACGGTGACCAATTCGACACATTTTATCACGAGCATCCCCGCAGCTATAGTTTTACTTCATTTAGTTTTATTGCGCGTGCTTTGGGCTGCGAAGTTATCGATGTTGAATTTCCATCACGTTACGGGGGTAATATAAGAGTTTTCATGGGCAATGCCGATAATAAACTATCTGCACAGCAAATAAATGAGATCACCGCAAGAGAATCGTTGTTTTACGAAAAATTTGGGACAATGAAACAAAACATGAAGCGATGGAAGGTTAACAAATCCCGGATTATTAATGAGTACGTCGAAAAATACGGACCTTTGAAAGCAAAGGCGTTTCCAGGGCGGGCGGCGATTTTAGTTAAATTACTCGGCCTGAATGAAAACCAGGTATCAGCAACCTATGAGAAGCCGGGCTCGATGAAGATTGGGCACTATTTACCGGGTACGCGCATTCCTTTATTGTCTGATGCTGACCTTTTTGCTAAAACTGATCAAAATGCGCCGATTATAAATTTTGCATGGCACATAAGCAAAGAGATTGAATCATACCTGAGAAATAACGGCTATAAGGGCAAAATAGTCGATATTCTTTCAAAAAATGATTTCGAATAAACCCGGCGAAAATAGTGTTGGTATCCTTGGCTCTGGCTTTGGATTATACGGGTATATGCCTGCATTGGCAATCGATAATACGATTGTACTTGTGGATAAGTACAAATATAAATTTGACACCAGACCAGAGTTACAACAGTTTAATGATAAAATTCGCTGGCTAAGTGAAGATGCTTTTTTTGAACAAATTGACGGGCTGATAGTCTGTTTGTCGCCCGCGAGGCAGTGTTTATCACTCACCCGTGCATTAACTTATCCAAATATTCGTTTTTTTATATTGGAGAAACCTTTAGCTATCGATCCCGAACGATCCGATAAATTGCTCGATGCAATAATCAAAACAGGTAAAAACTTCCGTATTGGGTACAATTTTCGATATACAAATTGGGGCGCCGGGCTTTTAGAAGCGTTTAAGTCTTTAATTCCTCTAAGAATAAAGATCGACTGGCATTTTCTGGCCCATCACTATTCCGGGAATCTTGAAAATTGGAAAAGATACAATGATAGCGGCGGGGGGGCCATTAGGTTTTATGGAATACACTTAATTGCCCTGTTAGCGGAGGCCGAATCGTGCAGAATAATATCTTCGTTATCAAGTTGCTTTAATAAGGAAGAAATTTATAAATGGACAGCTAAGTTCGAAATAAACTCGGTTCATTTAGTAGAAGTTGAAGTTAACACCATGGCGCAGGTTAGCAGGTTTGCAATAACGGTAAAAGGAGAAAGTGATAACCTGGTTTCGACAATTGAACTAAATGATCCTTTCGATGAATATGTTTCCACCTCAAACGGCCAGGATCGGCGGGTGGGGGTTATCAAGCCCGTTTTGCAATCATTGACCGGGAAGATACGACAAGCGTACTGGAATGAAATATATAGGAGAACAAACAAACTGTGGGCAAACGTAGAGAGTTTAACTACCGTTATGGGGAGTAATTGAACGTTAGATAGATATACAACGATTAACTGATATCATGCCAAAAGTTAGTGTACTAATACCCTTTTATAATAGCCGGGATTATGTCGAAGAAACAATAGAAAGTGTACTGTTGCAAAATTTTAAGGATTTTGAATTGATATTGGTTGATAATCGGTCAACTGATGGAAGCTACGAATTGATTCAAAAATACGCTAATGATGACAGGGTTAGGATATTTCAGAATGAAATTAATGTTGGAATGTGCGGAAATTGGAATCAAAGCCTTTCATACGCTAAGGGGGAATATATAAAATATTTGTTTGCCGACGATTTATTGTATCCAAATGCGCTCGAGAGATATTGCGATGTTTTGGATGAAAATCCAAACATATCATTAGTAACGTCTTATTTTGATTATTTTGGTTCGCAAAATTATACTTTTAAACAACCTTTAACCGGCAAAATAAATGGCCGAATAGCAATTAAGGAAAGTTTGATCAGTCATAATTGGATCGGTGCGCCGTCAAACGTTATGTTTAGACGAAGCTGTGTCAAGTGGGAAGGGTTTAACGTTATTTGGCACTGGTGGCTTGATTTTGAATTTTGGCATAAACTGTTGTTGAGTCATGATTTGTTTGTTATTCCCGAAACGCTCTCAAAATTTAGATATCATGTCGCGTCGGCAACAACGGCTGCCGTCGGAAACTTCGATAATTTAAATGACGAATATTTTTACTTAAAAAGTTTACAAAACAACCCGGAGTATTTCTTTTTACAAAACGACATTGAATTCAATAAAGCTTTAAAAAGAAATGCCGAAAAATGGATCACTCATGTTTCGTTATTTTTTCAAATTAAACGTTACGACCTGATTAAAAAATCATTAAGCATTGTAATAGAAGAGCGTTTAGTGAAAAACTTTTTTACCTATTTTTATAGGAAGGCGTTACAAAAAATGAAATAATCGTTGCTTGGCCATGATTTGGAGAATTATAAACTGGATAGATAATAAGTTACTTACACTGGCCCAAAGATCTAGAACCATTGCCTTGAACCGCCACGCAAACGTTTTTTTTGACCAAACTTTTTCATTGGGTAGCCAGAGTCATTTTAATTTTTACGGCGTGTGCAAAGAATTGAGGATATATAAAAATGTAAGTACCAGAACATTCTGTAATTTCCTTTTATTCAGTAACGCGAGGCTTATTATTCATGAAAATGTTTTTTTTAATAATTACTGTTCAATAAACTGCTTAGGATCCGTCGAAATAGGAGAAAATACCATTTTTGGTGAAGGCGTTAAAATTTATGACCATAACCATAGATATGGTTATGATAACGGTAGGCTGGTAGTTGAACGAAACGACTTTACAATTGGAGAAATAAAAATTGGAAAGAATTGCTGGATTGGAAGTAATGTAACTATCCTTAATAACGTCGAAATAGGGGATAATGTAATAATCGGCGCCGATTGCCTAATATATAAGTCAGTAGCTTCAAATTCAATCGTTAAAGCTCAAAAGCAAACATAAAGCGTCCCTAACAATTAAAGGACGATATAAACACTTCATAACAATACGTACAAACTACCATATAATGCCTGAAACTTTACTCTCGATATGCATTCCAACATATAACCGGTTAATAGAATTAAAAGTCACTTTAAAATTCCTTTTGTTTGAGATAGAAGATAACCACCTGGTGAATGTCGAAGTCATTATTTCCGATAACTGTTCGGATGACGGGACTTTACCATATTTAGAGCAACTTAAGGTTGATCATCCCTGTTTAAACGTCAATATTAATGCGGAAAATATTGGAATGATACCAAATTGGAAGAAGGCGATAAATTTAGCAACCGGAAAATATGTTTGGCTTTTGGGAAGTGATGATATAATAATACCTGGTACTTTGCCAACACTAATAAGGGAATTACAAAATCACCCCGATGCTCATCTTTTTTTGTTGAATAATAAAATATGGTTTCCACAGATTGACGAATATTTGAATTTTGATGATCGGAATTTTATCACCACTGAGTCGGCTATTTGTGATGACGAAGACTCATTTGTTCCCCGCGTCGCAATGTTTGTCGGTAAAAGAGTTGACCTATTTACCCCTATCTATTTGTCTATAATGAAAAAAAAGGACTGGCATAACGCGCTCGAACTTTATGATTTAGAAGAACCTTTTTTTTCGAGCATTTATAATTCTGTTCCGCAGGCGGTATATATTTCTAAGAGATTGTTCGATAACGAAGGTGTTTACATTCAAAGCCCCGCTGTTCTGGCTTCTTATACTGTAAGCTGGAAGAGTTTTGCTTCACTTTATAAATGTTACTATTTGCCGCTGCTTCATGATTTATGGATAAAATATGGCGCGGATCATAGCACTGTAAATAAAAGTTTAAAAGAATTAATGGCTAGCACTAAATTCGAACATTTTAGGGACCTTTTTATTATAAATGGGCAAAACTTGGTATACTTTGATTACTTCGATTTTTTAAGAATAACTTATCGCTATAAGCGTGCTTATTTATTTATTAGCTATATATTGTACTTAAATTTGTTACGCCTGATAAAATTGGTGCCGGGCGTTAAGTTGCTTGCATCAAAAGTCAAATTTTATCGACAGCGTATTAAAGGTGAATAATGGAGGAACTCGTCTCGATTATAATGCCCGCATATAATGCACAGAAGTACATACGGGAATCAATCTTAAGCGCCGTTAACCAAACTTATGTAAATTGGGAACTAATTATCGTCAATGACGGCTCAACCGACAAAACACGTGCAATTGCAGAAGAATTTAGCAGCCGCGACAAACGAATAAAGGCAATTAACCAGCAAAACAAGCGCCTGGGAGGCGCGCGAAATACCGGTATTAGAAATTCGACCGGCGATTGGATTGCCTTTTTAGATTCCGATGATTTGTGGGACCCGTCTAAGCTTGAGAAACAATTAAAAGCGGCTAAAGCATTTCCAAACGTTGATGTTATATATACCGCAGGCTGGACCTTCAATGGGAACGATTTAAATAACCTGAGCGCTTACGATACGCCGGCAGGTAATTCCACGGCCACTAAAATGTATGATACTTTGTTAGCGGGCAACGTTATACCTGTTTTGTCGGTTTTAGCGAAAAAAGCAGTTATAAATGAAGTTGGCTATCAGGAAGAAAATTCCTTTTTCCATGGCTGTGAAGATTGGGATTATTGGCTTCGGATGGCCATAAGCGGCGCGAATTTTTATGGACTCGATGAAAAATTATTTTATTACCGCCGACATGACAGCAATATGTCTGGCAAAAGTTTGCAGATAGCCCAGGCGGCGGTTCTGTTAAAAAATGTTGCCGGTAACATGGCGGACAAGAAGCAGACCAGTTCCTACCTGAAAAGTCTTATCAGCCCTTTAATAACACGCCTTATCGCCGAGTCGCGCGAAACGGAAGCGATCTATTTGCTGAAGGGTATGAAGAAAATTGATGCCGCCTGGGTACAATCAATTAATATTTTTTTGGTAAGCCTGATGGGCAAATATTCTTTTTACCCGGTGCGGTTAGTGATGAGAATGCACAAGTTGTTTTCGAAAATATAACCATTCTCCCGCTAAAGGCTTTGTACCGCTCGCCATATTTGCTCGTCAACCAATACACCTTCCTTTAAACTCTTCTCCCTCGTTTTTAAGCTATTTTCGCCGGGATAATAAATAGCTCCGCCCTCACGTTCGGGCCGGGTGCTTTTTGTATAATCAATGATCTGTTCGATCAGGTTTGCCGTGTGTTCGTCGCTATCCGGTTTTACGCAAATAAAAACCTGCGAAACGCCGGTTTCTTTTTCGCTTTCGGTTATTTTGGCTGTGGATTGTCCCCCGCTTAGCACGGTGGCCAGCAGGTCGAGCATTAGGGACAGCCCCGATCCCTTCCAAAAACCGACCGGCAGCAATCTTTCCGACTCCAATATCTGCGATGCATCGGTACTTAAGGCACCCCCGCTATCGTAACCACCGGGTAACGGCAATTCCTGTCCTGCCGCTTTGTATTGCTTAAGCTTGCCTACTGAGTATTGAGAAACCGCCATATCCAGCACCACGTGCCCGCCCTTGCGTGGTACCGCAATAACCAAAGGGTTGTTCCCCAGCCGCGGATCAATGCCGCCCCACGGCGGCAGGTTGGCGATCGTATTAGTGAAGCAAATGCCGATGAATCCGGCTTCGGCAGCCTGCCATCCATAGGTGCCGGCCCGCATCCAATGATTGGTGTTTTTTAGGGCAACACAGCCGATGCCATTGTTGCTGGCAAGTTTTATCGCCCGGTCCATACAAAATCGCGCGTTCAATATACCGGGGCCCAGGTTGCCGTTCCACTTTTCAAGAGAACCAAAGCGCCCATCCAATGAAGGGACGGCGTCCTTTTTAACCAAACCGTCTTTCACAAACTCAACAAACGCGGGGAATCGGTTTAAGCCGTGGGTCGACACACCATCGCGGCTGTTTCCGGCAAATATTTCGGCGCATAACGCCGCCTTCTCATGGGTGAATCCTATAGACAGCAGCACCCGTTCAAATTCGGATCTTAATATTTCAAAAGTAACGCGCATTGGTTGATCGATTTATCAGTTTATTAAGTAAATATAACAACTGATCTTACGATACGGCAGCTTGAGTGGGCGGATATAAATAAACAGTCATGTTTAGTTCAAATTTTTTAATAGATTTAACTATGAAATTTCAGATCCGCTCATCAACATTTTGGCTGTCATTGCTTTTACTTACTATCAGCTTCAAAGTGTACAGCCAGTCGGCAAACTCCATCAATGAGCATTTCAAGGCTCTGATAGGTCATGATGTTGCGGCCATAGCCGCCGGTTATGCAGCTGATGCCGAAATATATTCTCCAAACTGGGAGGGAGCTAAAAAAGGCAGGGAGGGGGCAACTGAAGTATACGCGCGTTATTTTAAATCGACACCGGACATAGCTTATAAAGTTACCCGTGTAATCTCAGCGGGTAATGATGTGGTGGTGGAGTACACCTCGACCGGTACACTGTCGGACCCGGAAAGCGGTACGCCCGCTTATATGAAGGGTAAGAAATACACGGTAAGCTATTGCGCCGTGTTTACCTTAAAAAACGGCAAGATCGTCCGCGAAGCCGACTACTTTGACCAGGTCGCCTTTTTACGCCAGGTTGGTTTTTTTGATCAGCATTAAAGGTTTTCACCCTTAGGCCCCTGCCCCTTATTTGATGAATTTTTGCTTGCAGGTGCACCGGGCTTGCCGCTATCATTGTCGGGCGTAACGGTTGGCACCCGTTTGCCGTCGGGTTTATTTTGTACGGTTGGCTGCTTGCCTTTTGCCAGATTGCTGTCGGTTGTTTTATTTGAAGTTTGCATATTATATTAAATTAACGATTTCTCATTCAGGCTCGGCAACCCACCTTACAGCCTGGCCCAATTGATCCAATGGAAAACTCCGGAATTTCCCCGGAAGAATATACCTGAACAGGTCGCTGAATCCGAGTACGCCCCGTTGGTCCGAAACGACTACCACCTTGTTCCACCTAAAGAAATACTTAAGACCGAGTTTTATATTTCCGCACCATTTCCCGGGCGAGAAGTTTTTGATCTCCGCCTCAAGCACCAGTAAGAAATTAATTTTGCCGTGCCTTTTTAACACCTTGTCAAACAAAGTATCCAATGCGCTCTCATATTCCGAGTCGTCAACCTGGTCAAAAGCATGTACCCCGGTTACATGTTGCGGCAAATAATGGATCTGTCTAAGCATAAAACTATTTCTGATTCACTTGTATAGCAATATCTGCACCATTTTGTTGTTGAAAACATATTTTAGAGAAAAATAATTTTGTTATAGTTAAATATTATGATAAAAAATGAAAAATTTGGCCTAGGGTTTTCTAATTATATTTGCATAATGCAGCATAACAAGTCGTCATACAGTGCATTGATCAAAAAGGAGGCAAAAAAGCTTGGGTTTATGTTTTGCGGAATATCCAAAGCGGAATTTTTAGAAGAGGAGGCGCCGCGACTGGAAGCCTGGCTTAAAAAAGGGATGCACGGCGAAATGCGGTACATGGAAAACCATTTCGATAAGCGCCTTGATCCGCGTGTATTGGTGGATGGCGCCAAATCTGTTATATCCCTGGGTCTTAATTATTATTCCGACCGTCAGCAGCATGACCCGCAAGCGCCTAAAATATCAAAGTATGCTTACGGGGCTGATTATCATTCGGTTATTAAAGGCAAACTAAAGCAATTGCTGGAAGTGATCAATGAAAAGATAGGGGAGGTGGATGGCCGTGCGTTTGTTGATTCGGCGCCGGTACTGGATAAAGCTTGGGCCAAAAAGGCCGGGCTGGGGTGGATGGGTAAAAACACCAACCTCATCAATGCCAAAAGCGGTTCGTTTTTTTTCCTGGCAGAGCTGATTGTGGATATTGATCTTGAATATGACGTAGCACCTACAGCGGATCATTGCGGTACCTGCACGCGCTGTATCGACGCCTGCCCCACCGAAGCCATTGTGGCCCCGTATGTTGTTGATGGCAGCCGCTGCATCTCGTACCTCACCATCGAATTAAAAAACGAGATACCAGGGCAATTTAAGGGGAAAATGGATAACTGGATGTTTGGCTGTGATGTTTGCCAGGATGTTTGCCCATGGAATAAATTTTCGGTTCTGCATGGCGAGAAGGCCTTTCATGCACACCCCGAATTGCACGGAATGACCAGCCGCGACTGGGACGATATCACCGAAGACGTTTTCAAAAAGATATTCAAAAACTCTGCGGTGAAGCGTGCAAAGTTCACCGGTTTAAAGCGGAACATTGCTTTTTTAAAAAATAGTGGTCAGAGGCTAGAGATCAGAGATTAGTAAAAATCGCATACCTAACCTCTAATCTCCAACCTCCAACCTCCAATCTCTAACCTCTAACCTCTAACCTACCCCTTCTTAAACTTGTCGGCCAGCATCTTTAGCATATCCTCGTTCACAGGTTTCGCAGGCTCATTGTCCGTCTTTTTAAAAGGCTTATGATCCGGCTTTGAATTGTGATCGTTTCGGGGAACAAATGGCTTATTAAACTCCCTTTTTGTAGGGTTTTCTGCGGAGTTTGTAGTTGTTGGATTATCGCCCACGGCAGCCGCTACAGGTTTAGGCTGTACGGGTTTTGATTGCCGTTCAGCGGCTTTTTTTGTATTCCACCGGCTGTATATTTCCTCCAGCTTGCGTTTAGTATACAAAGGGAAATCGCCCTGCATCATCCACGCATAATAGCTTGGCTCTATGTTAAATACATCTTCAACCGTTTTACCCTTATGCTTGCCAAAGTTAAACGTTTCCTGGCCCAGGTCGTTATATACCATTCTTCCGGCAAAATCAACCGGCCGGCTTAAATTGGTAAATTTGTGGAGCGCTTCAATATCGTTTATCACAGGGAAGGATTTGCTTCCTTTTTTATCTTGCCACTCCATATTTTCGTACCGGGCAATCTGGGCAAGCAGCACCTCCATCGTAGCGCGGGTATCTGCCTCGGCAGAGTGCGCGTTCTCGATTTGCTTATCGCAATAAAACTGGTAAGCGGCTTTTAAGGTTCGCTGCTCCATCTGGTGAAATATGTTCTGCACATCAACAAAATGGCGGTTATCCAAATTGAAGGGCACGCCGGCACGCAAAAATTCCTCCATCAGCATCGGGATATCAAACTTATTGGAGTTATAACCTGCAAGGTCGCTGATATCGATAAATTCGGCCAGGGCCTGTGCTATTTCACTAAAAGAAGGCTCATCCTTAATGTGTTCGTCGTAAATACCGTGTATCAGCGACGATTCCAGCGGAATAGGAATACCCGGATTTATACGATATGTTTTCACATCCTCTGTGCCATCAGGGTGTAACTTTATTACCGATATCTCGACGATGCGGTCGCTGCCGATGTTAGTTCCGGTTGCCTCGAGATCGAAAAAGGCCAGTGGGCGTTTTAAATTTAATTTCATTGCTTACAGGGCAGAAGGTTGCAAAGGTTGCAAAAAGAATCAGTAGAATAAATTTAAAAATAATTTAAATGTATAGGTAAAAAATATTACTTTGTTCACTTAATTTAAACGAAAAGTAGTTATGATTAAACCTTTACTTACCGTGTTTATCTTTCTTTCGCTAGCCCGTATGGTTATGGCGCAGGATTTTCCTTTTGGAAAAATAAGTCGTGAAGAGATGGATATGACAAGTTATTTAAAAGATACCTCTGCTCATGCCGTTGTTTTAAGGGAATTTGGCAAAGCTGGGATTGGCATGGTCACCGATGAAAATATTCGCCTGATAATAGAATATCACGTTAAGATCAAAATTTTTGATAACAAGGGTTTCGATAATGGCACTGTCGAGATACCGTCATACAATTACAACGAAGATGCTGATTTGTACGAGAAAATAGAAGACATTACCGGAGTAACTTATTATAAGGGTGATGACGGTGAAACACACAAAATTGACTTTGATAATACGAAAATCATCGTGCAAAAGGAAAATAAAAATCTTGTCCTGTATAAATTCACCGTGCCGGCTATGCGTAGCGGCTGTGTTATTGAATACCGGTACCGGAAAATTACACCCTATTTTGAAAATTTTTCTACATGGTATTTTCAAAGCGATATTCCGAAAGTTTTTTCAGAATATGAGGCTCATATCCCCGCCTATTATCGTTATAATATTTCTTTAAAAGGCGGCTTGAAGCTTACAAAAAACACTTCAAGCGTGGAGAAAAATTGCTTGATGATAAATAGCGGCAGTGGAATTGAGGCCAAAGGTGCAGACTGCTCATTGTTTGACTGGGTCATGACTGATGTTCCGGCGTTGGTAAACGAAGAATACATGACCTCGCCTAAAAATTTTTTGGCGGCTATCAGGTTTGAGCTCACAGATTTTGAAAATCCTTATAACGGCGCCCATTTAAACGAAGCAAAGCAGTGGTCAGATGTTGATCGGAACATCAAAAAAACAATTTATTTCGGTGACCAGCTGAAAAAGAAAAGTCTGTATAAAGACCGCGTAGTACCACTGATAATGGGTAAGCCTGATGAACTTAGCAAAGCTAAGGCTGTTTACGCTTATATACAACAATCGTTTAACTGGGATGGACAAGACGGCAAATATAGTGAGGACGGCATTAACAAAGCGTTGGATAAGCATGCCGGTAATGATGCTGATATTAATTTGTCGTTAATAGTTGCCTTAAATGCTGCGGGCGTGAATGCATATCCGGTTCTGATATCCACCCGCGAAAATGGCGTTGCAAGCTCATTATACCCTGTTATTAACGATTTTAACTACGTAATTGCCAGGGTTGACGCTGATGGCCAAAGTTATCTGCTCGACGCCACCGATCGCCTGCTTTCTTTCGGAATGCTGCCGTTACGATGTTTGAATGGAAAAGGCAGGGTTTTTTATGTAGATAAGCCATCCGATTGGGTCGAGCTTAATCCGCAGCAAAAGGAAAAACCACGCGTACGCTCGATTTCACCCTTCAGGATGATGGCAAACTAAAAGGAACGGTTATAATTTATTCTACGGCGTATGATGCCTACAAAAAACGTGTCGCGATAAAAAAATTCAATAATACTGATGAGTATGTTGAAGATTTTAACAGTAAATGGCCTAAAATAAAAGTCTTAAAAGCTGAGTTTACTAACCTGGATAGCTTAGACAAGCCCCTTATTGAAAAGTATGATCTTGAAGTGCGTGTAACCGGAGCGTTAAACGGAGGCGCACTGGCTTTTAATCCTTTTTTTGGGATAAGCTGGAAGTTAACCCTTTCAAATTAGCCGAAAGATTATACCCCGTGGATATGGGTATGCAATCGGATGAAAGGCTAACTTTGACAGTTCATCTTCCGCCAGGGTACGTTGTTGAAACGGCCCCTCAGATGGTATCAATAGGTTTGCCGGATGGCGGCGGAAAGTTTATAACAAATTACGAAACGGTCGATAATTCATTCACCTTTTCGCATATTATACAATTGAATAATCCTGTTTACGCCGCGGAAGAATATCCTTATCTAAAGGAGTTTTACAATAAGATCATCCAATCGGAGAGAGCTGAAATTGTATTCAAGAAAAAATAGTGCAACGATCCCTGTTTATATTTTGCCTGTTGGCCATCACGACTCTTTCAAAGGCGCAGGCTATTTACGATGCAAGTTTAATACCCGAAAAACTACGGCCTTATGCAAGCGCAGTTATTAGGAACGATGAATTGAATATTACCGTTGAAGACCTTAACAATACCGTCGTTCACGAAAAAATTGCGGTGACCATTTTAAACAAAAATGGTGACGATATGGGACAAATTGATCTTGAACATGATAAAAGCACCGTAATAAAGTTTGTTAAAGGCGCAGTGTATAACGAGTGGGGTCGGCAAACGGGGAAATTTTCGGAATCTGATTTTGAAGATGGCAGCGCCTGGGATGGATTTTCGTTATTTCTGGATACCCGTATAAAGCATTATTCGCCCCCTGTGACTGGTTACCCGTATACTGTTCTTTATGAATATGAAGTACGGTTAAAACAAACCCTTAATCTGCCAGAGTGGCGGCCCAATCCCCACACGGGTGTTGCAGTCGAAAAAAGCTCGTTTACGTTTACCTGCAAGCCTGATTTTAATATCCGGTATAAAGAAACAAATACGTCGGCTAAAGTACAGGTAAGCAGCAGCGCCGCGGGTTTAAAAACCTATACCTGGCGGGCAAACAATCTTAAAGCGATTAAGCACGAACCATTTAGCCCGTATCCCGGAAATTATTTGACCAGCGTAAAGATCGCGCCTGAAAAGTTTATGTATTATGGCTACACCGGCTTGTTTACCAACTGGAAAGAATTGGGTAAATGGGAATATGATAAGCTGATAGCTAACCGGCAGGAATTGCCCGCTGCAACCGTTGAACATATAAAGGAAATGACCAAAGACATTGCCGATCCCAAGTTAAAGGCGAAAAAAATTTACGAATATATGCAGGACAAAACCCACTATATAAGCGTCCAGGTAGGTATAGGCGGAAACCAGCCTTTTCTGGCGTCCGACGTTGACCAGCAAAATTATGGCGACTGCAAGGCGCTGGTGAATTATACCCAGGCATTATTAAAGGCTGCAAATATCGACTCGTATTATTGTGTTGTTGAGGCCGGCGATGATTATAAAGTGAGCATGCTGAACGATTTTGCCAGCATGGAGCAGGGCAATCACATAATTTTATGCCTGCCGTTTAAGAATGACACGACATGGGCCGAATGTACCAGTCAAACCATTCCTTTTGGGTACCTGGGAGGCTTTACCGACGACAGGACGGTATTGGCCTGTACGCCACAGGGGGGCAAATTGCTGCATACGCCTAAATATACTGCTGACGATAACCTGGAAGCCCGTAAAGCAATCTTTGTGATCAATGAGAACGGCGAATTGCAGGGAAATATGCTCACGCGGTTTAAAGGAACGGATTACGAGGAGCGCAGCTTTCTGGCGGGCGAGCCACGGGAGGAACAAATTAAAGATTTGACGAAGATATACCCGGTTAACAACATAAATATTGATACACTTCGTTTAAGGCGCTTTAAAAAAGAAGTGCCTGAATTTACGGAAAATATCAGGTTGCATGCGCGGGATTATGCTTCCATGAGCGGTGGAAAGATGTTTTTTATGCTGAATTCATTCGACCGTTCAGATAAACCACCCCAGCAGATTCCAAACCGCATAAACGATGTTTTTATAAACCGCGGTTTTACAAAGGAAGACGATATAACTTATACTTTGCCAACAGGATACCGCCTGGAAAGCGCTCCGGTTAACTTTGAAATTAAGAAGCCTTTCGGGTCGTTTTCAGTAACGATGACAGTGAACGCGAACAAACTAACCTATAAGCGCAAATTGCAGATGATTGACGGGCTTTACAGCAAAGACATTTATCCCGACCTTGTAGATTTTTATCAAACGGTATATGACGCCGACGAGTACACCGTGTCGCTGGTTAAGTAATTTTATTTACCGAAAATAATAATGCCGAGAACAATGCCGACGATCATAATGATGTATAGTAAAATCTCGTTGCCGGCAAATCGTTTGTATTTCGTCCAAAAACCGTATCTTTCTTTTTGACTTGACATAATGACGCAAAGTTATTGAAAATTACAGCTTAAGCCCATGGACAATATTGAACAAACCGAAATAAAAAGAGAATTCCAGCTGGAGCGGGTTATTCTTTTTAGCGACGCGGTATTTGCTATTATTATCACCATCATGGTGTTGGATATCCGGCTTCCGGAAGGGCTTAAACACGCCAGTGCCGCTGAGGTTAGAAATGCTTTCATTCATCTTATTCCCAAGTTTCTTGGATATGGAATAAGTTTTCTGCTGGTTTCTAAATTTTGGCGAAGCCACTTAAAAATGTTTAGTCTTTTAAAAGATTATGATAACAAGCTTTTGGCTTATAACTTACTTTACTTGTTTTGCGTATCGTTTTTTCCGTTTGCCGCCACGCTTACATCCGGCAACCTCGACCTGGAAAACACACAAATTGCCTGGGCGGGTTATACTTATGTCGCTATTTTTTTATCGTGTACTTTAAGTCAAACGCTTTTAGCCACGTACCTGGTAAACAACCGCCATAAATTATGCTTTGAAACGGAAAGCCTGGATAAGATATTAAGATACAAGGCAACACGGCTTAACTTCTATTTGATCCCGGCAATGGTTGCTGTTATGTTTGCACTCAATTATTTCCAGGCGCAGCCGTTATACGCAGTTTACGCCATCGCACTTTACGGCCTTATGATGGCGCGCCTTTTTAAAAAATTTTATCCCGAAAAGGAAAAGGGCGGACCTGTTCTTTCCCGGCTTTTCCGTAAGCGTAAGACAGTGCTTATCAACCCCCGAACAACCGGCGAAATAATAAATAACTAAAGCTTATTTCCCGGCTGTTATATTCCCGGTGTCCTGTATGATGGATCCGGCCCTTGAAAAATGACTGTATATCGACGGATCGTGTAAACGTATGATGGTCACGCCCCTTGTCGAGCTGGCATGTACCAGGTACCCGTTTTGAAGATAAACCCCAACGTGGTTGAATTTGCCGCCATCATAGTCGAAAAACACAAGGTCGCCTTCCTGCAGTTCCTCTTCATATTTGCGTTTAATAATGGTAACCTGTTCACTGGTGGTGCGTGGTATATTGATGCCAAATACTTCCTGTTCCAGCGTTTGAGCCAGCGCCGAGCAATCTACGCCCTGTTTATCCTGGCCGCCGTATTTGTACGGCGTGCCCCACCATTCATCTATAAATGTGTACAGGCGGCCGTTTTGTATCTGGCCTTTATCAACACCCATCAAAGCCGAATATTTTTCGGCAATACTCACCGCCGGTTTTACTTCGTCTTTTAGCACCGCTTTGCTTTCGCGCGGCTCGCTTTTTAACACCGATTTTTTGCTATGGCATGCGGCAAGCACCATCATAAAACTCAACAAAACGCAATACAGGTAATGTATTTTATTCATGCTATAAATGTACGCGTAAACGGCAATTAAGGTTACCGAAAGATTTTTAACATATTAACAATTCAGCCCTTTCTGAACCTGCCTGTCCGGCAGGCAGGTCTCCCCGGTTGGGGAGGCTTATTAATACTTGTGGTATAACAGTTAAGTCCTCCCTACCGGGGAGGATTTAGGTGGGGCTGCTATCCCTTAATCACTCTTTGTATTTCGTCCAACTTCATTAACGCTTCGACCGGGGTAAGCGTGTTTACGTCGAGGTTGTTCAAAGTGTCCCTTATTTTAACAAGGACGGGATCGTCGATGGAAAACATTTGCATCTGTACCGCCTGCTTTTGCACCTTGCGGATACTTTCCTTGATGTGCTCGCCGCCTGTGCGCTCCGCTTCCAGCTTCTTTAAAATTTCGTTGGCCCGGCTCAGCACCTTTTGCGGCATGCCGGCCAGTTTGGCTACATGGATACCGAAGCTATGCTCGCTGCCGCCGGGTACCAGTTTGCGCAAAAAAATGATCTGCTGCCCAACCTCTTTTACCGATACGTTATAATTTTTGATCCGGTTAAACGTGTTGCTTAATTCGTTCAGCTCGTGGTAATGCGTGGCGAAGAGCGTTTTAGCCCTGGCATGCGGCTGGTTATGCAAAAATTCGGCAATGGACCATGCGATGGAAATCCCGTCATAAGTGGATGTTCCGCGTCCTATTTCGTCCAGCAGGATCAGGCTGCGGTCCGAAAGATTGTTGAGGATGCTCGCCGTTTCATTCATTTCCACCATAAAAGTCGACTCACCCGAAGAAAGGTTATCCGAAGCCCCAACCCGCGTAAAAATTTTATCTACCAAACCGATCGAAGCGGCTTTAGCCGGAACAAAACAGCCCATTTGGGCCATCAATACGATCAGGCCTGTTTGCCTGAGCAGCGCTGATTTACCCGCCATATTAGGGCCGGTAATAATAATGATCTGCTGTGTTTCGGAGTCGAGGTAAACATCGTTTGTGATATACTCTTCGCCCAGCGGCAGGTTTTTTTCTATCACCGGGTGCCGCCCGCCTTTGATATCGATCACCCGGCTATCGTTGATATCGGGTTTTACATAATAATTTTTTATGGATATGGTGGCGAAGTTCAGCAGTACGTCCAAACGCGCTATCAGCTGGGCATTTAATTGTATCGGCTTAATATATTCGGATAAAGAATACATCAGGTCGTTATAAAGCTTCGTTTCCAGGCCGAGTATTTTTTCCTCGGCGCCTAAAATCTGTTCTTCATATTCCTTTAGTTCCGGGGTTATATAGCGTTCGGCGTTCACCAGCGTTTGCTTGCGTATCCAGTCGGATGGCACCTTATCGCGATGGCTATGCGTCACCTCCAGGTAATAGCCGAATACATTGTTAAATGAAACTTTCAGGGACGGGATACCCGTCAATTCGGCTTCACGTTTTTGTATTTCGAGCAGGTAGCCTTTACCCCCAAAGGCAATCTTTCGCAGCCGGTCCAGTTCCTCGTTAATGCCTTCATTGATCACGCCGCCTTTTATCACCATTACCGGCGGCTCGGCACTTAACTCCCTTTCAATCCTTTCACAAAGCATGGTGCAGGGATTTAGTTGCGCGCTAATGGCCTGCAGTGATGAGTTGGGAGAAGCCGTGCCGGCTTTTTTTATCATCTCGATGGCGATCAGCGCCTTTTTCATCTGGCAAACCTCACGTGGATTAGCTTTTTGCAGGCCAATTTTTGATATTAATCTTTCCAGGTCGCCGATGAGCCGGATATTTTGTTTCAGGTTTTCCCGCAGTTCCTCCTGTTCAATAAGGTATTCTACCACACTCAGGCGGTCGTTGATCGGTTTGATCTCTTTTAGCGGCATTACGATCCATCGCCGCAGCAGTCGCGCCCCCATCGGTGAGCACGTGTGATCCAACACTTCGACCAGCGTGTGGGCATTTTCGTTGGCCGAACTCACCAGCTCCAGGTTGCGTACACTGTACCTGTCCAGCCAAAGATAACGGTCTTCCTCAATGCGGCTTATCGAAGATATATGCTGCAGGTTGCGATGCTCGGTCTCGTTCAGGTAGTGCAATGCCACGCCTGCGGCTACTACTCCCAGGTTCAGCCTCTCAACGCCGAAACCCTTTAGCGATTTAACGCCGAAATGTTTCAGCAGCACTTCGACGGCATAATCACCGCTGTAGGGCCATTCATCTAATGTGTAAGTATAAAAGCGGTCGCCGTAATGAGTTTTAAAATCGTGCTGGCGGCTTTTGGGATAGATCACCTCGCTGGGCGAATAACTTTGCAGCAGCTTATCGATATATTCGGTGCTGCCCTGCGCGGTAAGGAACTCACCTGTGCTGATATCGATCAGCGCTATGCCGATGCTGTTTTTCTCGAAGTACAGCGATGCAAGATAATTGTTGCTTTTTTGATGAAGGATATTGTCGTTAGTGGCTACGCCGGGGGTAACGAGTTCGGTAACGCCGCGCCTTACAATAGTTTTAGTGGCTTTTGGATCTTCCAGCTGATCGCAGATGGCCACGCGCTGCCCCGCGCGTACCAGCTTAGGTAAATAGGTATCTAAGGAATGATGGGGAAACCCCGCGAGCTCGATATGCGTGGCCGCGCCATTTGCGCGGCGGGTTAAAACGATGCCCAAAATGCCGGCCGCCTTAACGGCATCTTCCCCGAAAGTTTCATAAAAATCGCCCACGCGAAACAGCAGCAGCGCGCCCGGGTACTTTACCTTGATGGCGTTGTACTGCTGCATTAACGGCGTCTCTTTTACGGTATCTTTAGCCAAGCGGTTTAATCGGTTTAACACGCTGGTAAAGTTAATGGATTAACCGGCGTTTAGCCGCAATGTGGAAAAGTTGGCCGGCTGTGGATTGCTGCGCCTCGTGCGTTTCGTTAGGCTTAGTTGTCTTTCGTCGCTTTGTCTATTGCCGCCTGCTTTTTAGGGTCGATATAATCGGCATCGCGGCTGTCGGGAGTATTCCTCATGTCAAGGCCTGTTACGTATACCCACCTGCCGTTTTTAAGCTTATAACCGTCGTAGCTCATATCCGGCCCATATGTTTCGTGGCGGTCTTTTAATTTGGCATCCGGAGGGGAGAGATGATCAAACACGATCAAATTCTGCGCAGGGTCATATCTCAGCAGCATCGATGCCTGGCGGGTATATTCAAATACAACGCGCTCCCTTGTTTTGCCGTTGCCATCAAATACCGGCAGCCCAAGTACGGGTTTATCGTCTTTAAAGGAAAGCACCTCAATAACTCTTTTTGTAGAAATAGCCGTATTACCTTTCCAGCCGATCAGCACATAATAGAGTTTCGGAGAGTATACCGGGATGATCTTATAATATTCGGCGCCATACCATTTACGGTTGTCGGTAACGGTATCTTCCGGATGTTTCATAAATGGTGAATAATCATCGAGCGGAAACATTTGCAGGCTGCCGCCGGTATTCATTTGTATGGTGCCATAAAAACGATAGCTGCCATCGTCGTTAATAATAGGCCAGCTGATGATGCGGAAGCGGTTATCGGGCGAGTTGACAATTTTTACGGTCGCGAGCGAGTCGAACGGATAAAGAAACGAGTTCGGGATCTTTAACGCGCTTACCAGCGTACGGATAAATGTGTAATTGGCGTTTTTGCGTTCAAGCTCCTCTTGATTATTGACAAATTTTTTGCCCAGCGATTTCAGGCTGTCCTCATAAACTTTTAATTGTTTAAGCCGGCTGTTTTCGTCCGAGTGTTGAGCCAGCGATAGGCCCGGCAGCACTGCCAATAAAGAGCAAATAATTAACAATTTCTTCATTACGCTATTAACGCAAATTTTCAATAACCATTGCACTGGCGCCACCGCCGCCGTTACAAATACCGGCCGCACCGTATCGTCCGTTATTTTGCCGTAAAACATTTAGCAGCGTTACCACGATCCGCGCTCCCGAAGCGCCCAGCGGATGACCAAGCGCAACAGCGCCGCCGTTGACATTTACCTTTGCGGGATCGAGTTTTAAAAGTTGATTGTTAGCTAAGGAAACGACGGAAAAGGCCTCATTGATCTCGAAAAAATCAATTTGCGCCGCCGACAGGCCACCGCGCTGCAACGCCAGCGGCAAAGCCTTTGCCGGAGCCGTTGTGAACCATTCGGGCGCCTGCTGCGCATCGGCATACGAAACTATTTTTGCCAGCGGCTTTATGCCCATTTCTTTCGCCTTGTCAAGGCTCATAAGCACCACCGCGGCCGCGCCGTCGTTCAATGTCGAGGCGTTGGCTGCCGTAACAGTTCCTTCTTTTTTAAACACCGGCTTTAACGACGGTATCTTATCAAATTTTACGGCGTTCGGCTCCTCGTCGGCAGAGAATAACGTGGTTTCGCCTTTTTTATCTTTTAACTCAACCGGCGTAATTTCATCTTTAAACTTACCACCTTTTTGTGCGCTTTGCGCTCTTTTATAGGATCCTATCGCAAATGCATCCTGGTCTTCGCGGCTAATATTGCATTCTACGGCGCATAATTCAGCGGCCGAGCCCATATGATAATCATTATATACATCCCAAAGACCATCCTTTATCAATCCATCGGTGAGTTGACCGTTGCCCAGCCTGTAGCCGTTGCGGGCCTTATCCAGGTAATAAGGCACATTGCTCATGCTTTCCATGCCACCCGCAACAACAATGTCATTTTCGCCTAAGGCTATACTCTGCGCAGCCAGCATAATAGCTTTCATACCTGATGCGCATACTTTATTCACGGTTGTAGCCGGCAGGGAGGGCAGCCCGGCATATATAGCGGCTTGTGTTGCGGGCGCCTGGCCTAAATTTGCCGGCAATACGTTACCCATATAAACTTCCTGTATGTGTTGCGGCTCTAACCCGGCCTTTTCTACTGCCGACTTTATAGCAATGCTGCCCAGTTGAGTGGCTGATAAACCTGCTAAACTGCCCCCAAAACTGCCGATGGGGGTACGGGTGGCCGAAACGATAACAACTTCTTTCATAAATGGTGTTAATTGGAAAGCAAAGCTAAGGATTTAAGCTATGCATGCATAGTTTTAGATCAGGATAACGGAAACTTATATTAATTTTGGATCGATAAACACATCGATGGCAAAATTATCCGTCTCGCGCCAAAAGGCTTTATTTCGAAAATACTCCCGGAAGATTAAGTTTTTAATGATGTTCGCGAGTGTTTGCCTTATCGTTTTTACCCTCCCCAAGCAGGCCAAATTTAGTTACGATGTAGAAAAAGGCCGTATATGGAACCAAAAGGACCTGGTATCGCCCTATAATTTTGCCATCCTGAAAACACCGCAGGAAATTGAAACCGATAAGAAAGCGGCGTTAGCGAGCATAACACCGATCTATCAGCTTGACGATGACGTGGCGGCGCGTGAACTTGACGGTTTTAAAAACGACCTGGAAATAAAATGGCACAATGCAGGAATAAGCGATCGCCAAAAAGCTAAATACGTTACAGCCGGTTATAATTTGTTAAAGGAGATATATGACCGCGGCGTTGTAAAACTGAACGCAGCCTACCAGCAGAATAGCCAGGATTATCCGATAACGGTATTAAATAAAAATATAGCTGCCGATAAAAATACGGCCGACCTGTTTACAAAGGAACGGGCAATAGCTTTTGTTGATAAAACGCTAAGCGCGCGCCCCGATCTGGACAAAGCATTTTTACTGGATTTGATAAGCAACCGCATTTTGCCCAATCTAAACTTTGATAGCAAATTAACCTCGCGGCTTGAAAAAGAAGTAATTGATGGCCTTTCAACTACCCGGGGCATGGTGCAAAAGGGCGAAGTTATAGTAGCCAAGGGATCGGTTGTAAGTGATGAGGTTTATCAAAAATTACAGTCGTTTAAAAAGGCTTTTGAAGATAATGCGCGCATAAATGGCGATCCGCGCCTGGTACTGCTGGGCCAGTATTTGCTCGTTGCGGTCGCCATCACGCTGCTGATGGTATTCCTCTACCTGTTCCGGAGGGATATCTACGAAGATAACCGGCTGGTAAGCCTTATCCTGCTTGTTATTACAGCCATGCTGTTCACTTTGTCCATGGCTATAAAGTTTCAGCTGCCCAACTTGTATTTTATACCCTATTGCATCGTGCCGATCATCATCCGCATCCTGTTCGATACGCGCCTTGCATTGAATATTCATTTGCTGGTAGTGCTCATCGCCGGTTTTTTTGTCCCTAACAGTTTCGAGTTCGCCTATTTTGAACTTACAGCGGGGATGGTTTCCATCTACAGCATTAAAAACCTGATACGGCGCGAGCAGTTCCTTATTTCGGCGGTCATTATCACGTTTACTTATTTTATTTCATTTTTAGGTATATCCTTTATCCGCGAAGGCAGTTTTAGCAGCATCGACTGGATGGATTTTCTTCCTTTTGTAGTAAGCGTATTGCTGACTTTGCTGGCTTACCCGCTTATCTATATTTTTGAGAAGATATTTGCTATCACCTCTGATATCACCCTGATCGAGCTGACGAACACCAATGCGCCGCTGTTGCGCGAAATGGCATTTTCAGCCCCGGGCACGTTTCAACATTCTTTACAAGTGGCTAATTTGGCCGAGAACGCTATATATAGCATCGGGGGTAACGCGCTGCTGGTTAGGGCAGGGGCCTTATACCACGACATCGGTAAAATGGAAAACCCCTTGTTTTTTATCGAGAACCAAAGTTCGGGCTTTAATCCGCATGATAAACTACCTTATGAAGAGAGCGCACAGATTATCATCAGGCATGTAAGCAAAGGGATAGAAATGGCTGAAAAGGCAAACCTGCCGGATATCGTTATCGATTTTATCAGGACACACCACGGCGACACGAGGGTGGATTATTTCTACCAGTCATTCCTGAAAAATTTCCCCGAAAAAATTGTGAACGAAAATACGTTCAGATATCCGGGGCCTATACCGTTCTCGAAGGAAGGTGGTGTACTGATGCTGGCCGACTCGGTTGAAGCCGCGTCGCGGTCGCTAAAAGAGCCCGATGAGCTTTCGATCAGCAACCTGGTGGACAGGATCGTAAAGTACAAGCTTGATCAAAACCAGCTTAAAGACAGCAATATTACGCTAAAGGATATTGAAACCATCAAATCCATCTTCAAACGCATGCTCATGAGCATTTATCACGTGCGTATTGACTATTGACCGGAGCGGTTAAACGTTGAATGGTTGATTAGGAGAGCAATTATGACCCGGTTGAACGAAAACTACGCACTCAATCAACTTAATAACAATAAACCAATTTATTTTTTGCCCGCTTAGCTGAATTGCTATATTTGCAGTCCCGAAAAACGGGGTTGTTTCTTAAATAGGTGAGGTGCCTGAGAGGCCGAAAGGATCAGTTTGCTAAACTGACGTACGGGAAACTGTACCGAGGGTTCGAATCCCTCCCTCACCGCAAATCCATTTAATGCCTGGCGTAGCCGGGCATTTTTTATTTGACGGCGTTGCCAAACAACGTTTGAGCATAAGCGGGCAAATAAAAATGAAAGTGAGCGAAGCGAACAGACAATAAATGGATTTAGCCACCCTATTTAAGGGATCAGCGCAGCTAATCCCTTAACCGGCATCAGCGCAGCTATTCCCTCGCTGCGCATCCCGTTTACTTACCTTTATTATTGGTGTTGCCTAAATCCTTCGATGTTGTATTTTTACCGGCCTGGTAATCAGAAACGGCCTTTTTGCCACCGGTAGCAGGGGCTTTTTTGACATTTTTCACGCCTCTATCTTTACTCATGATCTTTATATTTAATTGTGTATCGGTCCAAAACGGCGGGCGATTAACACCCCAGAAGAAATTATTATTGTTTAACGAGCATCCAAGGTACGCATTTTTATCGGAGTAAACCGTCTTTATTAAATAAGTCCATTAACTATAAGGTGCGATCTGTAGCCCGGACAAGGATGACCGCGGCGTTGTCATTTGAGACTTCCTGATTTTTCGCGACGGTGACCGGCATTGATCATGTATCCATGCCTTGCTGAAATGAGAAATTTAAGCATTTCGATACCTTCCTGTTTTGCCCCCAAGCTACAGCAATGTATGCAAAACAATACAGATTTAACAGCAAAACCCTTTGGTAATAAGCTTTAATAATGCCGTGTTATTGATTGCCCTTATTATAAATACCATCTGAAAATGAGCCAGTAACGGGTTATTTTCAATGGCCTGTTGTTTTAAAACAAGTGTTTGAATACTTGCATTTTTGAAAGGCATACTTTTTGAATTCAGAAGTTTAGTTGCCTGAAAGTAAAGTTTGTATCGAAAAAACCATGTTTAAGTTAAAACATTTTCGCAAAAAAGTTTATTGATGGCAAAAGGAAGATTGCATTATCAAATAGATTAAATTTTAGTATTAACATTTTAAATTACCATGAAAACAACTACTCTAACTGCTCTTTTATTTGGAGGCTTATCAATCATAGGCCTGGGCAGCTGCAAAAAACTAAGTCCTGCCAAGCAGGCCACCAACACCAATACCTCGAATCAAATTAATCCGAAAACCACCACCACAACTGCCGACTACAATTTTAACGACAGCGATCTTACAAGTGCCGGCTGGACAAAGGTATTCGACGATGAGTTTAACACTGACGGCGACTTCTCCAACTGGTATGCTTATACAGGCGGCGTTCAAAACGAGCTGCAGCTAAATCAGCCTGCCAATGCCGTTGTTACAGGTGGAAACCTTCAAATTCAGGCTAAGCAGGAAACCGCTACCGGACCGGCTACTATTGGGAGCACTACCCAAAAAACCTTTAATTATACATCTGCTTCCATTGTAAGCGGCGCAACATACTCGGCCAATTCCACTACGCCCAAGGTAAGGATCGTTGCAAGGGTAAAGCTGGCTTCGGGATACGGGTTGACCAACCTTTTTTACAGCTATGGCCTGAACTGGCCCACTAACGGCCAGATCAATTTTTTCCAGGTGGAAGGAAACGATACAAAACGGTACGAAACAAATTACTTTTATGGTACACAGGCCGGTCAGAATTTAGTAACCAACTCCTTGTATTTTAACCCTGTGGACCAGGACCTGTCATCCAGCTTCCACGTGTTCATGACTGAGTGGACTCAAAATTCAATTAACTATTATATCGATGGCCAGCTGGTTGAACAAAAATCCGGCGGCGGCTATGTACCATCGTTATTTGGCAAAGCGCAAAACCTGGCATTAAGCTTACCGATCGGGGGGCTTTACTACGACGCATCCTTTTCGGCTGCCAATGTGCAAACCGGCACAATGTATGTGGACTACGTAAAAGTGTTTACCTCTAAATAAAAGCAAAGTAACCGTTTAAAAACAAAGCTACCCGCGCATTATCTGCCGGGTAGCTTTGTTTTACGCCGAATCGCTAATCGCCTTGGTCCCAAAAGTTAAAAATTCTTAAAAAAACATTTGCAGCCGCAGTTTTAAAACTTACCTTTGCAAACCTTTTCGGGGTGTAGCGTAGCCCGGTATCGCGCCACATTTGGGATGTGGAGGCCGCAGGTTCGAATCCTGCCACCCCGACATAGAAATCAAATCCTTACCTGCTGAAAGCAGGTGAGGATTTTTGTTTTGCAGTGTTGTAAGCGAAGCTAACAAAAACGGAAAAACAAAAAGCCTCAAAGCGAAGCGTAAGGATTTGGTTTCTTTGTAACCCCCCATCCCGGGATCAGCGCAGCTAATCCTGCAAACTGTGTTTGCAAAAGCGCAAAAACAAAAAGGCTTGAGCGAAGCGCGGGCTCCATCAGCTTTGTAATTTCCCCCGATCACCGCAGCTAATCCATCAGCGATACCGGTTATACCCCTTAAAAATATTTTTCAAAAATATTTGCGCAACTAAATAATTGCATAGATATTTGCAATCATATAGTTGCAAATGAACATACGACGTGATATTTACCAGGCTATAGCCGACCCAACCCGCAGGGCCATCCTTATGCTGCTTACTGTAGGCGCCATGACGCCCAACGCTATTGCCGGGCATTTCGGTAGCAGCAGACAGGCGGTATCAAAACACCTGCAGATACTGGCCGAATGCGGCGCTGTTGACCAGGACCAGCGCGGGCGCGAAATTTATTACCAGCTAAATATTAGTAAAATGAAAGAGATAGACCATTGGATGGAAGCTTTCCGCAAGATGTGGGAAGCCCGTTTCGACCAGCTGGATAACCTGCTAAAAGACTTATAACCAATCAAACATGACAAACAAATTTTTGTTCGAAGCGGACGTTGACGCCAAAAGAATTCACATCGTACGCGAATTTAATGCGCCGGTTGAAAAACTATGGAGGGCCTGGACAGAGCCGGACCTGATTGAAAAATGGATTGCGCCAAAGCCCTGGGCAGCCGAAACTAAACTATGGGATTTTACCGTTGGCGGAACATGGCTGTATGCGATGGTTGGCACCGAAGGCCAAAAACATTGGGTTTACGCTCGATTTACTGCAATAGAAAATGGCAGCGGTTTTTCAACAACGGGTATGTTTTGCGATGCAGACGGTAACCCGGTTGCTGATGGGCCAAAATCATACCGGGATACTAAATTCTCATCCATTGAGGGTAACAGATCGAAAGTAGAATCGATCATCACCTTTGACGATGAAGCCACTATTAAAATGTTCGTTGAAATGGGCTTTAAAGAAGGCACTGCCATGAGTTTTAACAACCTGGATGAATTACTGGCTTTTGAATAATCACTTTTAAAACAATTGTTATGCGAAAATTAAAATTACAAATGCAAATTACCCTTGACGGTTTTGTGGCAGGCCCGAATGGCGAGCAGGATTGGGTATTTATTTCCGGCAAACAGGACCCGGAAGCTTTACGAAAGATCGTCGGGTTTGGCGCCGATCTGGCCACCGGCTGCGATACACTTTTAATAGGACGTAAGCTGGCTGCTTCGGGATTTTGCAGTTACTGGGAAAACGTGGCAGACAATCAGCCCGACAACCCATGGCACCCCTTGGCGCAACTGATAACCGATCATCGGAAGATTGCCTTTAGCCGCACTGAAACCACCCTTCCCGGTCGTAACCTCGGGGTGGAAAACGGCGATCTGGCCACGGCGGTGCAGGCGTTGAAAAAACAGCCCGGCAAGGATATCCTCGTGTATGGCGGCGCCGATTTTGTAAGCTCCCTTGTAAGCCTCAACCTTATTGATGAATATTATTTGATCGTTAATCCCATTGCCATTGGTGCCGGGCTATCCATTTTTAAGGAGAGAAAGGTGCTGCAACTGGAAAGCTCGGTCGCTTTTAAACACGGGAAAGTGATCAATAAGTATGTTCCGGTTCCGGTTGGTAGTTAAGGAGCTGGTAGTTTGCAATGATTAGGAGGAAACTTCAAGCTTTAAATTAAAAGGCCCCCTTAGATTTCCCTATGATTTCAAATATCGAAGCGCAACCGTGCCCGACTTAAAAACGGTCGATTCAACCAATTTTAATGATAGTTTCTCCTGCAGGTTGATACCATCAAACAGCCGTCTCCCTTCGCCTATAATTATCGGGTGAACCACAAAGCGATATTCATCGATCAGGCCGAGCCCGGCAAGCTGTGAAGGAATGGTTACGCCACCGGTCAAAATATTTTTGCCTTGTTCTTGCTTCAATTTAAGTATTTCATCGCGAAGACCCGTACGGACAATGGTCGTTTTTTGTCCTCCAATGCTGTCTAATGATTGTGAGAAGACAATAATTTTGTCGACGGCGTCAAATGCCCGGGCAAATTCATCAGAAGGATCTTCTTTCGCAACATCGGGCCAATAAGGAACCATCAATTCATAAGTTTTACGCCCGTACACGAACGTATCAGCATCCCGCGTCAGCTTCACAAAGTATTCCATCGTGTCTTCACTGGGATTGAATTTGGTATGGTCGCAGCAGCCGTCTAAGGTGGTGTTGATGGCGTAGATCAGTTTTCTCACTTGATTGTTTTTATTTTCTAAATTTCGCTATTACCTCACTTTTGCCGGCTGATAGTCTTTCCAAAGCCACTCCAGCGCCTCCGGGAGTGTTTGCATCTTCACTTTGTGATCGACATGCTTGGCATTGCGGGCAAAAATAAACTGGTATGAATAGCCTTTATCTGCGAGCGCTTTGGCCATATTTTCGTTGGCGAGCACCCAATCGTGCATGTCGTCGCGCATGATGTTTGGATTAAAAAGATCCTGGTCGCCCACTTCCAGCCAGATCCGTAACGGTTTTCGGCGGGTATTCGGAATGAGTTGTTCATGAAACCCCCATGCGCCGTGTGGCGTTTCCGGGTTCCAGGGCCATTGCTGGTTGATATACGTGCCCGAATAAGTGAGCACGCGATGATACCATTCGGGATGATACCAGGCCATAATGAGCGCGCATGATCCGCCCGAGCTGCCACCCATTGTCGCGCGGCCGCCAGGATCTTTGGTCAGTTTTACCGCGCATTTGCTTTCCACCAGGGGTAATACTTCTTTTTCAATAAATTCAGCGTATACGCCGCTCATTGTATCATATTCCAGGCCGCGTTCGCTGCCCTGCGCATCGCCGCTGCCGTTGCCGACCGAGATGGCGATCAATGCCGGAACTTTGCCTTCGGCGATCAGGTTGTCCAATACCGTAAAAAGCAAATTGTCCGGCCCGTCGGCCCCAACGATGAACGGCGCGGCGGTGCCTGGAATATATTGTTTTGGAACATACACCGCCACTTGGCGCAGGTAAGGCGCCGGATGGCTTGTGGCGACGATTAACTTACCCGGATTTACCGGATCGGCGGTGCCGAACGTATTCGGTTCGCGGGCAATACCCGGATAGACTTTGCTGTCCCTCGAATCCATGGTAAAGCGGTATATGGTGCCTTGAGGTACGTTGGCTTGTACGATCGACTCAGGTGCAGGATCATGGGTAGGGCCGATAATAAAATTCCCATACGAATAGGGCGAGGGGATGGCTCCGTCCGGTAGTTCCGCAGCCAATACATAACCGGGCGTATGCGGGTCGCGGATCGGCGGCTGTGCCAGGGCTGGGTTTGCAACCCATAGCACCAAAAATAACACACCAAACTGTATGGTGCATTTAATTAGCTTCATTTATTTCGATTTAAGGATAGCGATGCCTGCGGTTTAAATTCGGGCTTTATAAGTAAATATCGTAATTAACCCGCTAAGTTTTTAAACCCTGTAAAAATGATGCTAATGTATGCTACCCCAAAGCCAAATCCTTTGTATTGAATATACGCTAACCGGCGCTTATTTTATGGTTACGGCGTCTTTACCGGCGCCATTTGTAATAATAATTCGTTTTTTCAAATTTTCCACCGCGGTATTTAAAACTTTGACCCCCGTTGTTTTTTCACCACCGGCAGCCACCAGCGTTACCGTGGTTTTGTCGTAACCGATATGATCCAGCGTAATATTACGGGCGTTATTCAAGGTAACCAGCGTTGGCATCGGCGAATAAACATCCACATTTTTCAGATCGATATCCGCGGCTTCGGTTATCATTACAGGTTCCTTGGCCGAAATGCTCATATCAGAAAAATGAATATTATTAACCGGCATTTCGGGCAAGCCAATGATGGAAATGCCGATTTTGGCGTTGCTGCAATAAATATGGCTCAGATGGAAATCCTGGAAACGCGGCGTACGCTCGTTCACTTCCACATTTTTAAGTTTTTTGTCGTCTTCGTAATAGGTGCTGAAAAGTATGGCCTCGTTTAATATATCGCGCATATAAATACCATCGATATAAATATCGTGTACCAGGCCGCCCCTGCCGCGGGCGCTTTTAATGCGTATGCCGATATCCGTATTTACAAAGTTACAATTGGTAACGTACACGTTGCGCATACCTCCGTCGGTATTACTGCCGATCACGAAGCCGCCGTGGGCATGGTAAACAATACAGTCGGCAATTACCACGTTTTGTAAAGCTTCATCGCCGGCATCTTTGCTTCCCGAGTGGCTCGACTTCATGCAGATTCCATCGTCGCCCGCATTTACCGTGCAATGGAACACAATGGCGTTCCGGCACGACGAAAGATCGATACCATCGCCGTTTTGGGCATAATACTCATTATTAACGGTTACGTTACGAATAATTAGATTATTGCAAAATCGCGGATTGATAACATACATGGGCGAGTTTTTAAAGGTGGGCCCATCTATTAAAATATTGCTGCTATTGGTAATAACCAGCAGCGTTGGCCGCATAAAGTCCCTTGCCGGCAAATAGTCATCCGGTGTCAAATCTTTTTTGCCTTTTAGTTTTTTCAGATAATCTTCTCCTTCCATAGCCTGGCGCGTTGGCCAGTACATACTGCCGTCGCTGCTCACGGCGCCACCGGCCCGGGTCAGCTCGTTCCACAGCGAAGGCGCTGCCTTCGTTTTTTTCAGGGGCCGCCATGTGTCGCCTCCGCCGTCGAATATTCCTTCACCGGTGATGGCTATATTTTGCAGTTTGTTGCCGTATATCGGCGAGGCTGTTTTTCCGTCCAGTATGGGGTATAAGTTATGATCGGTGCTGAAGATAACCAGGGCTCCGCGGTCGGTATGCAGGTTTACGTTGCTTTTTAGCCGGATAGGGCCCGTTAACCACAAGCCGGGTGGCACAAACACCGTGCCGCCGCCCGCCGAGGAGCAGGCATCGATAGCTTTTGCGATGGCTTCGGTATTAAGCGTTTGCCCGTCTCCAACGGCGCCATAATCTTTGATATTGTAAGTGGAACTTTTAAACGCAGGTTCGGCGATCGCAGGCATTTTAAAAGGAGCCTGCGCCAGGTATTGATTTAAAGTTTTGGATTGGGCAAAGCCGGTTAACGACAAAATGCAACCGGCCATTATCAGCCAAAATGTTCTGAATCTCATATGTTTTATTATTACTCAAAAGTAAACCTATAACTTAAAAACATCTTTTTTGCAGCTGCGGGAGTTTTTTTTCACGGAAACGATTGCGTAAAATCGCCGGAAACGATTGCGTAAATAATAGTCGGCTAAAACTTGCAGCAGTACATCAGCGATAATACTTTTGGCAGCTTTTGGTACAATTATAAATCGGGGGTACTCCCCGCCGACACGATGGTATGAAGAATTTTTTAGACCAAAATTTTCTATTGCAAAGTAAAACAGCAGAGCGGTTGTACCACGAGTACGCAGCCGGCCTGCCAATTATCGATTACCATTGCCATCTTGATCCGGCCCAGATCGCCGGCGATATCAATTTCAAAAGCCTCACTGACATCTGGCTCAAAGGCGATCATTATAAATGGCGCGCCATGCGAACCAATGGCGTTAACGAAAAGTATATAACCGGCAATAAAAGCGACTGGGAAAAATTCGAAAAGTGGGCGGCAACGGTGCCTTATACGCTTCGTAACCCGCTTTATCATTGGACGCATCTTGAATTGCAGCGATATTTCGACGTCAGCGACCTGCTTTCGCCCGAAACAGCCCGTAGCATATATGATAACTGCACCAAAAAGCTGCAAACACCTCAATACAGCGTACAAAACCTGGTAGTTAAAATGAATGTGCAGGTAATTTGCACAACCGACGATCCGTTGGACAACCTGGAACATCACAATAAACTGAAGCAAAGCGGCTGGCCGGTAAAGGTTTTTCCGGCGTTCAGGCCCGACAAGGCAATGAATGCCGACAATGTCGCGGAATTAAATAATTACATTAACCGGCTGGAGGAAATAAGCGATATAGCCATCGGCAGCTATCGCGATTATTTAAAAGCGCTAAAAAAGCGTCACGATTATTTCGATGATAACGGCTGTTCCGTATCAGACCACGGCCTGGAGCAAGTATATGCAGAGGATTATACGGAAAAAGAAATAAGCGATATTTTTAATAAGATCCGCAAGGGTCAGGCGCTGGATTTAACCGAAATTTTAAAGTTTAAATCGGCGATGCTGTATGAGTTTGCGTTATGGGATCATGAAAAAGGCTGGGTGCAGCAATATCATTTGGGTGCTTTACGGAACAATAACGATCGCGCTCATAAAGAATTAGGGCCGGATACCGGCTATGACTCCATTGGCGATTTTAACCAGGCGCGGCCATTGTCGAAGTTCTTGAACCGGTTGGATACAAACAACCGGCTGGCAAAAACGATCATTTACAATCTAAACCCGGCCGATAACGAATTGATGGCCACGATGATCGGCAATTATAATGACGGTACTGTTGCCGGTAAGATACAATTTGGCTCCGCATGGTGGTTCCTCGACCAAAAGGAAGGCATGACCAGGCAATTAAATGCTTTGTCGGGAATGGGGCTGGTAAGCCGGATGGTTGGGATGCTCACCGATTCGCGAAGCTTTTTATCCTATCCCCGTCACGAATATTTCCGGAGGTTGTTGTGTAACCTTTTTGCCGAAGATATCGAGAACGGCGAACTGCCGAATGACATTGAGTGGACGGGAAAGATCATCCGGGATATATGTTATTATAATGCGCGCAATTATTTTGATTTCGACCTTGCCTGATTAATAGCAGCTATGCTAACCTGGACGATGAAGTGCGCACGATCAGTTCCGTTTCCAATTCTTCGGTAATATACTCTTCAACCGGCCTTTTGCTTTCGATGGTTTTGATCAGCATTTCGGTTGCCATTTGGCCCATTTGGAAAGCCGGCTGACGCACTACGGTTAATGGCGGATTAAATAACTCGGCCACGTCGGAATTGGTAAACCCGGCTATCGCAATATCATCCGGTACCTTAATATTCATTGTTTTTAATATATGCAGGCAATTGGTGGTAAGCCTGTCGCTTGCTATAAAAATAGCTTCAGGCCGGTCTTCCAGCTCTATCAGTTCCGAGACGGCGAGCTTTACCTCATCCTGGATCATACCGCCATGATCGCAATACTTTAAATATTCGGGCTTAAACTCAATGCCGTGTTTTTGAAGGGCAGCTTTAAAGCCATCGCATCGTTCGCGGCTTATCAATAAATTATTGGAGTTGGTAAGATGGGCGATCTTTGTAAATCCAGTATTGATCAACAGTTCGGTGGCGGCAAACGACCCTTTGAAATTATTGGCGGTGATCTTATGCGTATCTATTTCGGCAACGATACGGTCGAAAAACACGATGGGGAAACCTTTTTCGTGCAGGTACTGGTATTGGGATATATCAACCGTTTCGGCTGATATCGATACCAGCAGCCCGTCCACGTGCCTCGACAGCAAGTGCTTTACATTCGCTGTTTCCCGGTCGAACGACTCATGGGTTTGGGTAATAATAACATGATAGCCGCGGTTATAGGCAGTGGATTCGATACCGTTAATGGCCTGCGAAAAGTAATTGTTTGCCACCTCGGCCACCACTACCCCGATAGAATGGCTTTTTTGTTCTTTCAGGCTTAATGCAATGGGGTTGGGGCGGTAATTGATCTTTTCGGCATACTCCAGCACCAGTTTTTTGGTTTCCGTTCCGATCTCATAGCTGCCGTTAAGCGCCCGCGACACCGTCGAAGTGGAGAGATCCAACGCCTTTGCAATATCTTTTATCGTATATGATTCAAACATAGTTCAACATCAACCGGCACCATGGTTTGATTAGCTCTTCGCCTGTTTAATTGACGGGCTTTCTGTGCTATTTGGGGTAGCTAAATTAAATTAAAAATTTCATTAATTATTATTATTTCGTCGTCGGCTAAATCTATGCAATCGTTCCCGGAAACGATTGCATAGATTTAGTTGGGTATATTCTTTTTTTATTAATTGAGAGTATTTAATCTTGTTGGCAAGACTGACAATGACCTGCGCTGATAAGCAGGTGTTGTCGTATTACCAATTATAATCAGTGGCGTTAATCTTTACAATAGTGATCCTGGTTCAGCAATTTCCGGAGCATTATATCCTATAAACCAATTTAAATTATGAATAAATTTTTACTTCAAATGTGCGCGTTACTGCTTATATGTAGTACGGCTCTGGCTCAAAACAGGTCGGTAACCGGCCAGGTGGTTGATAAAGATACCAGGGAGCCTTTAACCGGTGTAAGTATATTAGTTAAAGGTACAAGCAACGGCGGCCAGTCCGACGTAAAAGGCAGGTTTAAGCTCAATGGTTTGAGCGGAAATGTTGTTTTGGTGGTAAGATACATCGGCTATAAATCGCAGGAAGTCAAAATAGGGCCATCGCAAACCGACGTTTCAATTGCTCTTGAATCCAGCGCACAGCAACTGGAAGAGGTTGTGGCAATTGGTTACGGTACTGTTAAGAAGCGTGATGTAAACGGTGCCGTGTCTACAATCACCGCGAAGGACCTTAAGGACATTCCGGTAACCTCGCTGGGCGAGGCTCTGGCAGGGCGGTTATCAGGTGTACAAATTACGCAGTCGGAAGGATCGCCTGATGCGCAGGTTAGAGTGTTGGTTCGCGGCGGCGGTTCAATTACTCAAAATAACAACCCCTTATTTGTGATCGACGGCGTGCAGGTTGAAAACGGTTTAAATTCCTTGTCGCCCCAGGACATCGAATCGATCGACGTTTTAAAGGATGCGGCTTCGACAGCCATTTACGGCGCGCGGGGAGCCAACGGCGTAATCATCATTACAACAAAAGGCGGCAGGATTCAGCCTACACGGGTCAATTATAATGTTCGCGTTGGTTTTAAAAAGCTTGCCCGCGAGCTGGCAGTAATGGACCCATATAACTTTGTTACTTATCAGTATGAACGAAGCCGGGGGAATACTACCGACAGTACCAATTTTGCAACCGATTATGGAACGGATTTTAGCTCGTTGGATAAATATAAAACCATACCTGTCGCCGACTGGCAGCAGAGGGTTTTTGACCGGCCTAACTTCCAGCAACAGCATAACATTAGTATAACCGGCGGAAATGAAGCCACAACCTTTAACGTTAGTTTTACCGACGACCAGGAAAGCGAGATCGTATTGAACTCGGGATTTGACCGCAAACTGATCAATTTCCGTATGGATCATAAAGCCAACGATCATTTTAAGTTTGGCTTTAATGCGCGTTATAACGATCAGCTCGTTACGGGCGCCGGAACATCCAGCTCGCAGGGCTCAACTTATAACAACCTGCGGAACACCATTAAGTATCTTCCCTTTGACGTTCCGGGGGTAGCGCAGGACCAGATCAATACACAGCTGTATACCGAAAGCGAGCTCGCTGGTAATAACCTGGGCATCCTGAATCCCATTGTAAACGGTAATGCGCAATACAGGCATAATTCTACGTCTATTACCGACCTGAACGGATACCTGGATTACGCCTTCAATAAGTATGTCTCTTTTCGCTCAACGCTTGGCGTCGATTTTAACAGGCAGGTGTTGAATTCGTTCGATGACGCGGTTACTTTTAACGCGCGTATCAATGGCAATGCACAGCCGCTCGGCGGAATTAACCAAATTAATACCAACACGTTAGACTTTTCGAACGTGCTTACCATCAGTAATGCGGCGGCACATCCGACAAAACACGATTTTAACCTTGTATTAGGAAATGAATTTTATAATCTGCATAGCGATGGGTTAAACAACCAGTTTAAACTATTTCCGATAGGCATTGCTCCCGAAACCGCGTTAAGCCAGCTTAGCCAGGGCACTATCGTTCCTACCTATCCTCAAAATTCATACGCCACGGCGCATTTGTTATCGTTTTTTGGCAGGGCGATGTATACCTTCAATAAAAAATATACAGCGGTGGCCACGTTAAGGGCAGATGGCTCATCAAAATTCGAACCGGGCCAGCAATGGGGCTATTTCCCGTCAGCAGCCGTGTCATGGCGGATATCCGACGAGAAGTTTATGAAAAATTTTACCGCGATATCCGATCTGAAGCTTCGGGCAAGTTATGGAACATCAGGTAACAACCGCATATCCGACTATCTGACTCAAACGTTGTTTAATCCATCCACCTTTTATGCATTAAACGAAAGTACTACCTCGATAGGTTATGTGCCCGCAAATCTTGTTAACGAAAAATTGAAGTGGGAAACAACCATCTCGAAAAACCTCGGTTTGGATTTTGGATTATTCAATGGGCGGGTGCTGGCATCAATTGACGCTTATCAGGCCACAACCAGCAATTTATTATTGCAGGTTGCTGTTCCCACCAGCTCGGGTTATGCAACACAATTTCAAAATGTCGGTAAAACGCAAAATCAGGGTATCGAATTTCAGTTAAGCGCTTACGCGGTTCGTACCAAAAATTTTTCGTGGAATATTAATTTTAATATAGCTTATAATACCAATAAGGTGTTGGCGCTGGCGCCTGGCGAAGCTTCATTTCCTGCCTTCTCCGGATGGGGCGTTTCCGGTCAGCCGGCCGACTTTATTGTGCAGGTTGGCCAGCCTGTGGGAAGCGTGTATGGATACGTGAGCGACGGTTATTACAAAACTTCCGATTTTAATTATGATCCGACCACACACCAATACACTTTAAAAAGCGGGGTTGTCGACCCGTCAAAAACCATCGGTACTGCCGAGCCAGGCCTTATTAAATATAAAGACCTGAACGGCGATGGCGTGATAACAACCGCCGATCAAAAAATATTGGGTAATACCATACCGAAAATAGTTGGAGGTATTAATCAAATGTTCACTTATAAAAATTTTGACGCCAGTATCTTTGTAAACTTCCAGGCTATGGTAAAAGTGCTGAATGCCACCAAGATTGAATTTACAAACGGCTATACCGCCGGTACGAATTTACTGGCTGCAGAAGATGGCCGGTGGCGTACTGTAGATGCGAACGGAAATGTGATTGAAAAGTTGGTAACCGTAAATGGTACAACCGTAGCTGTAGGCTCATCCCCCGACCAGTTAAATGCGGTTAACGGCGGAGCTAAAACGTCCATTCCGGTTACCGGCGCTGCAGCATTTTATGTTAACTCGTCGGATGTGGAAGATGGCGCGTTTGCCCGTTTAAACAATGTTACGCTTGGCTATTCGTTTAAAACAACCTTTTTAGATCGCATAGGCGTTAAAAGATTAAGAGCCTATGCTACCATAAATAACGTGGCGTTAATAACAGGTTATAGCGGTTATGATCCCGATGTAAATACGCGGACAAGTACGCCGGTTACCCCGGGTGTCGACTATTCGGCTTACCCGCGCAGCCGTACGTATATTTTTGGTATAAACCTTAGTTTGTAAATATTAACTTTCATAAAAATGGAAAAGAAATTTATAGTTCGTTTTTTTAGCCTGGTCGTGATTTTTACGGTGGGCTCGGTGATCTCGTGCAAGAAATACCTTGACGAAAAACCGGTTGCATCCATAGGAACTGCCGCAGCATTTAGCAATGTGGCCAACGCCACCGAGGCCGTATTGGGCGCATACGCAAAACTGGCCGGAGATGCAGCCTATGGATCAAGGATAAGTATGTATTATACTGTTGACCAGGACGAAATGGTTGGGCCTGCAAACAGCAGCGCGCCTGATAACGACCGCCGGGATATTGCCAGGTACGAGGCCACTTCCAATAACGCCCAATTGGAGGCGCCATGGGAAGACCTGTACGCCGGTATTGAAAGGGCAAATATTTGTATTAAATATATTCCTTTAATGAGCGCCTATACTTCGGGCAGCGCAGCCGACCAGGTTTCGCTAAAAAGGTTGTACGGCGAAGCGCTTACGTTGCGTGCACAGTTTTATTTCGAACTGATAAGGAACTGGGGCGACGTACCCGCGCCGTTTGTACCTTCGGCCGACCAGACAAATCTATATCTTACCAGAACTGATCGTAATGTGATCTATGATCATATTTTGAACGACTTGTTAACCGCCGAAAACCTGGTGCCCTGGCGCACAGACATTACGACCAGGGACGAGCGCATAACAAAGGGTGCGGTAAAGGGGCTGCGTGCCCGAATCGCCTTGTTCCGCGGTGGTTATTCGTTGAGGAATAGCACCGCTCAAATGTCTCGCGATGCCGATTACTTAAACTATTATAAAATTGCCAACAGCGAATGTGCCGATCTTTTGGCGCGCCGCGATGAGCATACCTTAAATCCGAGCTACCAGGGCTTGTTCCAGAACTATATTGATGCGCATACGCTCGACCCTACCTACGAGGTGATGTTCGAAGTGGCTATGGGCGGCGGCTCATCAGTTAGCGACAGCAAGCTGGGCTATTATGACGGCCCCCGTGTAAACAACCTGGGTAACTCGTCGTTGACAGCGGTGCCAACCTATTTTTACGCGTTCGATCCGAACGACACACGCCGTGATGTAACCATAGCACCTTATTTTACCAATCTTGACGGTACTAAAGTACTGCAGAAACTGATCAGTATTACCAGCGGCAAATTCAGGCGCGACTGGATAAGCAATCCATCCATCGCACCTACGTCGGCTGCCCAATACTTTGGCATAAACTGGCCCATATTGCGTTTTTCGGATGTGCTGCTAATGTTCGCCGAATCTGATAACGAGATAAACCACGGGCCAAGCGCCGCCGCGATCAGCGCATTTAACGAAGTGCGTACGCGGGGATTTGGCGGAAACGCCGCCCTTATAGGGGTTACGCCTACAGACTATAACGGTTTTTTTAACGCCATTGTTAACGAACGTTCGTTTGAATTCGGCGGCGAAGGTATCCGTAAATATGATCTGATCCGCTGGAACCTGCTGGCTTCAAAAATTACGTCGACCCGGGCCAATTTAACGCTGATGTTAAACAAGCAGGCGCCTTATAATAATTTGCCGCAATCGATGTATTATAAAACAGGTTCACAAACCCTGATTTATGGCAACTCATTGTATGCACCAACACCGGCGGCTACGCCTTCAGGTTACGCAAAGGTGGCATGGGTAAGTTCGCTGACAGCCGCTTATATAACCAATGTGGCGCAGCTGTTTACACCGAATCACGGCGAATTGCTGCCTATACCAAACCAATCGATACAGGCAAACCCGAATCTTACGCAGAATCCGGGATATCAATAAAGGTTGACTAGTTGATTACGAGGGCCGCCCTTTGGGCGGCCTTATTTAACTTTTGATATGTGCCGCAAACTAATTAATTATAAAAATTTTAGGATGCTTGCCGCGCTGTGCGGCGGCTTGTTATTTTTTGGCTTTACATTTCCGCCGGACCATTTTACCGTTTTTATGGCCGGTGATTCGACCATGTCTGTCAAGCAGGTAAAAGCTTACCCGGAAACGGGGTGGGGAATGCCATTTGCAAATTACTTTGATTCATCAGTTACAATTGATAACCGGGCCAGGAACGGCCGCAGCACAAAAACGTTTATATCGGATGGCTTGTGGGATTCCATAATCAAAGACTTAAAACCAGACGACTATGTGTTTATTGAATTCGGTCATAATGACGAAGTAAATACAAAAGCGAGCTATACCAAAGAAGATGAGTACAGGGCCAACCTGGTACGCTTTGTTACCGATGTAAAAAGCAAGCAGGGTATTCCCATTTTATTGACGCCGGTTACGCGCAGAAACTTCGATAGCACAGGCCATATTAAGGAAACGCATTTAGCTTACTCAAAAATTGTACGTGAAGTAGCCGCTGAACAAAACGTGATATTGATTGACCTCGACGAACTGACGCGTTCGTTTTTTGATAAATACGGGCCTGATCGTTCGACACTTTTCTTCAATAACCTTGAGCCAGGAGAAAATCCAAATTATCCGGAAGGCCGAAAGGATAATACTCACTATAATGAATTAGGTGCGCGAAAAGTAGCTGAGATCGTATTGCAGGCTATAAAAGACCTAAAGCTGCCCCTGGCAGATCATATTGTAAAGCCGCCAAAAAACCCAAAATGATAAACGGAAAAATAAAACTGCTGCTGGGGTTCTGCATGGTATTATCGACCCATGGTTTTGCATATGCAAAACGTGTTGTAGTGGCACAAGATGGCAGCGGGAACTACAAAACTGTACAAGCCGCTTTTGACGCCGTTCAGGCAGGAAACAAACAACCTGTAGAAATATTTATAAAAAAAGGCGTTTATCACGAAGCCCTTAACCTGGCAAAAGGTAAAGATTTCGTCACCCTGGTTGGTGAGGACAGGGCACAAACCATTTTAACCTATAATAATCACACCGGCATAATTACGCCTAAGGGAGATACGATCAACACATACACCTCTGCTTCTTTTTTTATTTATGCGGACAATTTTAAGGCGGTAAATATTTCCTTTCGGAATGACGCGGGTTTTACGGCCGGGCAGGCGGTAGCCGTTTTTGCTTATGGCGATAAGCTGGTTTTTGACCGGTGCAATTTTACCGGCTTCCAGGATGTGCTGTTTTGCAGCGGCGCCGGTAGCCGCCAATATTACCGGGACTGCTATATTGAAGGCACCACCGATTTTATATTCGGGCCGGCAACGGCGGTGTTTCAAAGCTGCCATATCCATAGCAAAAAAAATTCACACGTAACGGCCGCTTCCACACCGCAAAATGTTGCCTACGGTTTCGTATTCTTTGATTGTACGTTAACGGCAGATGCCGGGATAAATAAAGTATCGCTGGGCCGGCCATGGAAGCCATACGCGAGCGTAACCTATATCCGGTGCAACATTGGCGCGCATATCATTCCCGAAGGATGGAACAATTGGAAAAACCCGGCAAATGAAACCACCGCCCGCTACGCAGAATATCAGTGCACCGGCCCCGGCGCCAAAACGGCCGGGCGGGTAAAATGGGCAAGACAATTAACCGACGCCGAAGCAAAAAATTATACTATAAAAAACATATTAGGCGGCAAAGATCATTGGAATCCGCTTAAAAATCTGAAATAATATGCGTCTTATAACAAGATTAACAGGTGCCACCGCATTAATTGCCTCATCTTTTATTGCCAGCGCGCAATATTCATGGCATAATCTTCCGCAAGCTCATTTACCTGCATTTAAAAAAGACACTTTTAACATTGCCGGCTATGGCGCAAAGCCAGATGGGATTACCTTAAATACCGCCAGTATAAACCGGGCTATTGCCGATTGCAGTGCAAAAGGAGGAGGTGTAGTGCTCATACCGCAGGGATTTTGGTTAACCGGCCCGCTAGTGTTGAAAAGCAATGTAAACCTGCACGTGAACCGCGCTGCACTGCTTCAATTTACCGATGATAAAAGCCAGTACCCGCTGGTGGAAGGCAACTACGAGGGCCACGCAGCGGTACGCAATCAATCGCCTATATCCGGCGCCGACCTGGAAAATATCGCGATTACCGGCAGCGGGATCATTGACGGGCATGGCGACGTTTGGCGCGCTATCAGCCGCAGCCGCCTTACCGATGCCGAATGGCAAAAGCTCGTTTCTTCGGGCGGAACAAATGATGGCAAAACCTGGTACCCTTCAGCGGGCTACGTGGAAGGATCAAAAACGCCCGCCGCAGGCGTGATACTTCCCGGTAAATCGTTAAAGGATTACGAACCGATCAAAGATTTTCTGAGGCCAAATATGGTTGTGCTTACTAACTGTAAAAAAATTTTATTACAGGATGTTACCTTTCAAAATTCGCCTGCATGGTGTTTACATCCTTTACTTTGCCAGGATCTGACGTTAAAGAACGTGCGCGTGCGGAATTTATGGAATGCTCAGAATGGCGACGGCATCGATGTAGAGTCGTGTAAAAACGTGTTGATCGAAGGCAGCACTTTTGATGCCGGCGACGACGGGATATGTATCAAATCGGGCAGGGATGCCGAGGGCCGGCGGCGGGGTGTGCCCACCGAGAATGTGGTGATAAAAAATGATGTGGTTTACCGCGCACATGGCGGATTTGTAATAGGGAGTGAAATGTCTGGCGGGGCGCGCAACATTTTTGTGTCCGACTGTACTTTTATCGGTACCGACATTGGGCTGCGTTTTAAAACAACCCGTGGCCGCGGCGGCATAGTGGAGAATATCTATATTAAAAACATCAGCATGCGGGACATTTTGCACGAAGCCATTTTATTTGATATGTATTACGTAGCCAAGCCGCCATCAACCTCGGAACCGATAAAGGATGAAGAAAACATCCCGGTAACGGAAGCCACACCGCAGTTCAGGAACTTTTATGTTGACAATGTGATATGCGACGGCGCGGAAAAGGCCATTCTGATCCGCGGATTACCCGAAATGAGCATTAAAGGCATACACCTTGAAAACATGGTGCTGAAAGCCGACAACGGAGCCGATATTATTGAAGGGACCGATATAACGCTTAAAAATATACAGCTGTATACAAAAAATACCCAGCCGGTTATCAATATTGAAAACGGCAGCAATTTGAGGTTTGATAAAGTAACCTATAACGATGCGCGCCTTTTGTTCAGGATAAGTGGAAAAAAATCGGAAAAGATCAGGTTTTCGCAAATAGACACGTCGAAAGCCAGGAAACTGGCTGAGTTTAAATCGGGTGCAGAAAGCAGCGCGCTGATTGCGGATAAATAAGTGATAAAATGGGAAAATGAAACGACCACTTTTATTGATAGGGCAGTTATTATTTTCAGCCGTTCTGATGGCACAAAACACCATTTATCCATCCAGCTTAACCGTTGCGCAGGATGGAAGCGGAAGTTTTAAAACCATACAGGAAGCTGTGAATTCTATCAGGGATCTTGGGCAGGCACGGGTGGTAATACACATTAAAAAAGGCGTCTACCACGAAAAATTGATCATTCCATCGTGGAAAACAAACGTATCGCTGATAGGCGACGATAAAGACAATACCATCATCACCAACGACGATTTTTCGGGCAAGCCGAATCCCTGCGGCAGGGATGCCTTTGGGAAGGACAAATTTACCACTTATACATCTTACACCGTATTGGTGCAAGGCAACGGCTTTATCGCAAAAAATTTAACCATCGGCAACACCGCCGGCCGGGTTGGGCAGGCGGTGGCATTGCACGCCGAAGGCGACCGTTGTATATTTATAAATTGCCGCTTGCTTGGTAACCAGGACACTTTATACGCAGCCACAGAAAACAGTCGGCAGTTTTATAAAGACTGTGATATTGAAGGTACGACGGATTTTATTTTCGGCGAAGCTACCGCGGTATTTGAAAACTGTGTGATAAAGAGCCTGGCAAATTCATACATCACGGCCGCTGCAACAACTTCGCGGCAGCAATTTGGCTTTGTATTTTTTAATTGCCGGCTAATAGCCGCGGCTGGCGTCGACAAGGTTTACCTCGGCAGGCCGTGGCGGCCCTATGCAAAAACGGTATTTATCCGCACTGCGATGGGCGATCATATTTTGCCACAGGGGTGGAACCCCTGGAAAGGTGATGCCATGTTTCCGGATAAAGAAAAGACGGCTTTTTATGGCGAATTTGAAAATAACGGTGCGGGTTCAAACATATCGGGCCGTGTGAGCTGGTCGCACCGGCTGACGGCAGCGGACATGAAAAATTACACTCTGAAAAATATTCTCGGCGGTAAAGACGGCTGGGATCCTACTATTAACTAACGGCACATGAAAAAGGCCTTACTGCTATGCGCATTACTGTTACCGGGCTTATTATCACAGGCTCAAACCTTGCCGTGGTCTCAGCGTATGGCAGAAACCGCAATGCGACTGTGGCCCGATTCATTACCGGGCGGAAAGTGGGCATATGAGCAGGGCGTGGTTTTACAGGGTATGCAAAGCGTTTGGCATCAAACGGGCGATGGCCGGTATTTTAGGTATATCCAGCACAGCATAGATAAGTATGTAACAAACGACGGCGCCATACGCACTTACAAGGCTGATGACTATAACCTGGACAATATTCTGTCGGGGCGCAGTCTGCTAATGCTTTACCAGGTATTAAATACCGAAAAATATAGTAAAGCGGCATCCCTGCTATACCGGCAGCTTAAACAGCAACCAAGGAACAGCGCTGGCGGTTTTTGGCATAAACAGCGATATCCTGACCAGATGTGGCTCGACGGGCTGTATATGGCCGAACCGTTTTATGCCGGTTATGCGAATATTTTTCATCACCAGGCTGACTTTGATGATATAGCTGGTCAATTTATTTTAATAGAAAAACACGCACGGGACCCCAAAACCGGCTTATTATACCACGCCTGGGACGCAAGTCGCAAACAGCGCTGGGCAAATCAACAAACAGGGTTATCGGCCAATTTTTGGGCGCGGGCCGATGGCTGGTATGCCATGGCCCTTGTTGATGTGCTTGACCAGTTTCCGGCTGATCATCCGAAGCGGCCACAACTGATCGCGATTTTAAACCGGCTGGCCCATGCTATTGAAACATACCAGGATAAAAGATCGGGCGTATGGTACCAGGTGCTGGATAAAGGCGGTAAAGATGGAAATTACCCGGAAGCATCGGCATCGTGCATGTTTGTGTATGCACTGGCAAAAGGGGTGAGGCAAGGATATCTGCCCAAAAGGTATCTTTCAGTTGCCAGATCCGGGTATAAGGGAATTATTCGCCGGTTTGTTGAAACCGACGCAAATGGACAAGTGAATTTAAATGGCATTTGCGCCGTGGCCGGTCTGGGCGGCAATCCATATCGCGACGGCAGCTACAAATACTATGTCAGCGAAAAGCCTGTCACCAACGATCCGAAAGGCATAGGCGCTTTCATGCTGGCAAGTGTGGAAATGGAGCGTTTAACTTACCTGCACGCCGGTAAAGGCAAAATAGTGCTGCTGGACAGTTATTTTAACAATGAGCATAAGAAGGATATAACCGGCATCGAGCAGCCATTTCACTACAAATGGGAAGAGATGCCCAACAGCGGCTTTTCCTCGTTCGGCTACATTTTTAATAATTACGGTTTCCGCACGCAAACGCTCCATACCGCACCTAACGCCGCTAACCTCGCTCACGCTGCAGTATATATTATTGTTGACCCGGATATCCCCAAAGAGAACCCGGATACCAAATACATTGCTGAGCCGCACATAAAAGCGATAACCAGCTGGGTAAAAAGGGGCGGTGTATTGGTGGTTTTGAATAATGATACCGGCAACGCCGAATTTAAGCACCTAAATAAATTAATGGCCCGGTTTGGCATCCGCTTTAACGAGAACAGCGTTAACCACGTGGTAAACAACCAGTTTGAACAGGGCGCGATAACTATTCCGGCCGGCAACGCGATCTTTAAAACCGCGCAAAAGGTGTATATCAAAGAATTAAGCACGATTGCCATTACCCCGCCTGCTATGGCAGCGCTTGAGCATAACGGCGAAATCATTGTCGCCGTAGCGCGGTATGGCAAGGGAACCGTTTTCGCCGTTGGCGATCCCTGGTTTTACAATGAATACGCGGACGGCCGCAAGCTGCCGCCTCAATATGACAATTTTAAGGCCGCCAACGACCTGGTAATATGGCTTGCTCACCAAGTACCGTCAAAGCCATGAAAAAGATACTTTACATACCGGCTTTGTTATTTTGCATCCTTTCGGCCGCGAGGGCGAATGCACAGGCCGATGGTGTTATTATCGTCGACACATCCGGGAAAGGGAATTTCAAAAATATCCAGGACGCCATAAACAGCCTTCCGGATTCTTCGGCGGCCGACCGTGTTATCCATATTAAAAAAGGCATTTATCACGAAAAGGTATTTATCGCGAAAAGCCACATCGTGTTAGTTGGAGAGGATGAGAAGAATACCATTCTTTACGCTGATATAGCGCGCGACATATGGCGGTGTAGCGGTCATGCCGATGACTGGGGCGTGGCAACGCTAAACCTGCGCGGCAGCGACATAACGCTAAAAAACCTGACCATAATTAACGGCTATGGATTTGATCACCGGCAGGATACGGTAATCAACTGCGAAGTTAAGGGTGCGGTTACCAAAAAAACAGTAAACATTAATGGACATCAAATGGCCTTAAGGTCGTTTCAAACAACGCGGTTAAAGGTTATAAAATGCACGTTGCGTGCCTATGGCGGCGATACGGTTAGCCCGTGGAATGGCACCGGTGGTATGTATTATTTTAAAGACTGCACTATGGAAGGGGGTGTAGATTTTTATTGTCCGAGAGGATGGGCGTATGCCGAGGATTGTACGTTTATCTGTCACAGCAAAGACGCCGCGATCTGGCATGACGGGTCGAAAAACCGAAATCAAAAAACTGTTTTGATCGGGTGTACATTTAAAGGCGACGATGGCTTTAAACTGGGCCGGTATCATCTCGACTCGCAGTTTTACCTCATCAACTGCAAATTCTCAAACAACATGGCTGATGCGCCCGTGTACCAGGCGGCCAGCTCCAAAGGTGTTCAATGGGGGCAGCGGGTTTATTTCTACAATTGCCACAGGCAGGGTGGCGATTACGCATGGTTTGAGGATAATTTAAATACCGCATACGGTGGCCCTTCGGCGAAAGACATTAACGCCGCCTGGGCGATGGATAAACAATGGGATCCCTTAAAGGTACCCCGCAATTTTTGATCAGTAATATGATTTTATCAAGATATACTTTAAAAAAAATAAATGCAGCCGGGATAAAGCTACCCGATCCGGAGTTGTTTGAGCTGCCCGAAAAAGTATTGCAATTTGGCACGGGGGTGCTTTTGCGTGGTTTACCCGATTACTTTATTGATAAAGCGAATAGAAAGGCCCTGTTTAACGGAAGGGTAGTCGTTGTAAAGTCGACAGATACCGGTTCGGCCGATGCCTTCGAAAAGCAGGACAGCCTGTATACCATTTATTTAAAAGGTATTGAAAATTCAAAACAGGTGAATGAACAGGTAGTTTGTTCGGCTATCAGCAGGGTGCTTTCGGCCGCGGGTGATTGGGACGCCATTTTGGAGGTTGCCCGGAGCCCGCATTTGCAGGTAATTATTTCCAATACCACCGAGGTGGGCATACAGCTTGTGAAAGACAACGTGCGCAAGCTTCCGCCTGTATCATTTCCGGGTAAATTACTGGCCGTACTATATGCCCGTTATAAAGCTTTTAAAGGCAGTGAGGATAGCGGTTTAATTATTATACCTACCGAACTGATCGTTGACAATGGTAAAAAACTGGAGGCCATTGTTTTGGAGCTGGCCCATTTAAATAAGCTGGAGCCCGCCTTTATGGATTGGCTGGAAAGCAGCAACAAATTTTGCAACTCGCTGGTCGACCGCATCGTGCCCGGAAAACCAAATGATGAATTAGAAAGGGAACTGGAATATGAACGTGGATATGCCGACGACCTTGACATAATTGCTGAGCCCTACAGCCTTTGGGCCATTGAAGGCGATGACAAAGTAACCTCGGTACTTTCATTTAGCCAGGCCGATAAAGGAGTGGTGATAGCACCCGATATTGAATTATTCAGAGAGCTTAAATTAAGGCTGCTGAACGGCACTCACACGCTATGTTGCGCGGCCGCGCTTCTATGGGGATTTGACACCGTTAAGGAAGCGATGGATAATGAATCGTTCCGGCAATTTATCACCACCCTTGTATTTGACGAGATCGCCCCGTCGATACCGTATGTTATTGACGATGAGGTTAAAAACAAGTTCGCCGGTACGGTGCTGGACAGGTTTAATAACCCGAATATTCGTCATGCGTGGCTAAGCATATCTGTGCAATATTCGTTAAAGATGAAGACCCGCGTGATACCATTGTTATTAAATTATTATAAAATAAATAATAAGGTTCCGGGACATATTGCCTTTGGATTTGCTGCTTTTTTAAGGTTTATGAAAGTTAAACAGGCCGCCGGCGAAAAATATGCAGGAATTATAAATAACAATGATTATAATGTGACCGATACCAACGCTGAAGTTTTTTACAAAGCCTGGACAAAGGAAAATATTAATACAGTTGTTGATTGCGTTCTAAAAAACAAGGAACTTTGGGACACCGATCTGACACGGTTACCTGGATTTAAAGCTGAGGTGATTGAACAGTTGAACAGCATTATCGCGAATGAGAAAATGGCGATCGGTGCAGGAGAGTAAAAAGCATGAAACAAAAAGTATTGAAGGTACATCCCGGGGATAACGTGATGGTTGCGCTTGCCGATTTGCAGCCCGGCGAAACCATTTATTACCAGGATAAAAATTATACGACAGCCGACTTGATCCCCGCGAAGCATAAATTCGCATTAGCCGACATACCCGAAGGCGGCGAAATTATCATGTATGGGGTATTGGTTGGCCGGGCGCAGGCTCCAATACGGGCGGGCGGCCTGTTATCGGTAAACAATGTGAAGCATGCCGCAAGCGGATTTGCCGCACACGAGTATCATGCGGACTGGACCAGGCCCGACGTAAGCAAATGGAAAAACCGCACATTTAACGGGTATCACCGTGAAGACGGCAGCGTGGGCACGGCAAATTACTGGCTGGTGGTCCCCATGGTGTTTTGCGAAAACCGGAACCTTGAAGTATTGCAGGACGCCTTAGTAAAACAGCTGGGATACGGGCGTAAAAAAAGTTACGAGATAAAGGCCCGGCAGTTGATAAACCGCATACGGAATGGCGGCGGCGTAGAAGAAATATTATATACCGAAATTGACGGCGATAATGATCAAAGTGCCAATGAGCGGGTGTTTCCCAACGTGGACGGAATAAAATTTTTGACCCATAACGGCGGCTGCGGCGGGACACGCCAGGATGCAACCGCACTATGCGGCTTATTGGCGGGATATATTACGCACCCAAACGTAGCCGGGGCTACGGTATTAAGCCTGGGCTGCCAAAATGCGCAGGTGAGCATACTGCAGCAGGAAATTGCCAAACGGTCGCCGGGCTTTAACAAACCGCTTTATATTTTAGACCAGCAGCAAACAGGTACCGAAGCCGACTTGCTTGAACAGGCTATACGGCAAACACTGGCGGGGCTTATACAAGCCAATGAATGTACCCGGCGGCCCGCGCCGCTGAGTAAGCTGGTAATCGGGCTGGAATGCGGCGGCTCCGATGGTTTTTCGGGCGTCTCGGCCAACCCGGCAATAGGATATACATCCGACCTGCTGGTGGCGCTTGGCGGATCGGTTATTCTGTCTGAATTTCCCGAGCTCTGCGGCGTGGAGCAAAACCTGGTCGACCGCTGTGTGGACAGAACCATCGCCGATCGTTTTGCCAGCCTTGTGCGTACTTATAGCCAGCGTGCCGAAGAAGTTGGATCGGGTTTTTATATGAATCCCTCGCCGGGCAATATTAAGGACGGTTTAATAACCGATGCCATAAAGTCGGCAGGCGCGGCCAAAAAGGGCGGTACATCGCCCGTTACGGATGTACTGGACTATCCCGAGAAGGTTACAAAACCCGGCCTTAACCTGTTATGCACGCCGGGCAATGATGTCGAGTCGACTACCGCCGAAGTGGGTGCGGGAGCGAACATCGTATTATTTACCACCGGCCTGGGCACACCCACCGGTAACCCCATTGCCCCGGTTATTAAGATCGCGACAAATACCGCACTGTTTAACAAGATGAACGATATTATCGACATCAACACGGGAGCTATCGTTGAAGGCGACGAAACCATTGAACAGGCCGGCGAGCGCATACTCGATTATGTAATTAAAGTGGCAAGCGGCGAAATTGAAATAAGCGCGGTAAGGCATGGCCAGGATGATTTTATTCCCTGGAAAAGAGGTATTTCGCTATAGAGCTATTTATTGGGGGCGTAAAAAGAGAGCGATATCAACTAACGCTCTCTTTTGTGATTATCGTCCAGTCATCGTTTCCGTGGCCCTTTTCTATCCATTTGTCCATCTCATCGGCAATCACCGGTATCACATGTAGTTTTTTGCCTCCTTTTTCTGCCGCCGAAAGCATAAGACCCGCGTCTTTACGCGCCATATTTAACTCCCATGACGGGTTTGTAAAGTCACCGGAAATGATCTTTTTTAACCTGGCCGGCACCATAGCGCCCGGGTTCCACGAGCTGAACAATTCCAGCACATCATCGGCCGCGATGCCCTGTGCCTTAGCCAGCGAAAGTGTATCGGAAAGGCCTGCGGTCATACTCAACAGAAAAAGGTTGCCAATCAGTTTTATACCCGCGGCTTTGCCTTCTTCGGCGCCAAGGTTCATCAGCTTTCCTGTCATTCTAGACAGATCTCCTTCCATTTTTTTGATCACATCCTGGTTACCTGAAACAAGCATAACCCCTGTACTTTCCAGCGCGTTGGGCGGGCCCATAAACACGGGGGCATGCAGGTAGGTAAAGCCCCGGTCCTTCCATGCCCTGGTTCTTTCCACTGCACCCTTTTTCGAAGTTGTCGTATGGTCAACAATAATGGCGCCGGGCTTTAAGCCGGGCGCTGCTGTTGCTAACACCTCATTTACGCTATCATCATCCTTCAGCGTTAGATGTACAACATCCGCGCCTTTTACCGCATCCACCGCCTGGTCAAATGCTTTTGCGCCATAAGTTTCAAGCGCTTTGGCTTTAGACGCCGTGCGATTCCACACCTGTACCTGGTCGCCTTTTTTGATCATCGCCCTTACAAAATTCGAGCCCAACAGGCCCATTCCCAAAAATGCTTTCATAACCATTGATTTGTTGTATCCCTGAAATGGTATAACCGTTAAATTCTGCTTCGCCCTTAACTATGTACTAATAGGCATTGGCTAAAAATGTTTTTTAAAAGAAATCAAATTTACACAGCCGACCGCAAAATAAATCGCAACAGCAAACAAACGGTTTCCACACCCGGCATGCCGTCAGCGTAAATTCAATTAATTATTGAACCCAAATTTATAAGTATTAGCGCTTTTGTCCGCAAACTATTTAACAACATTGTTACCCGCGCTATTTAATGTTTTTTCCATTTTTGCAAACACTTTATGCCATTGTACGGTACTATGGTGATATGCGGTTCGCAAGGCAAAAAGTAAGTATACCCATAATGCCAATGAATATGTTTTAATATGGCGCGTATTTTCAACTTAAACAGATTCTTTTTTTTGTTTACAAGCTGTTGGATTCTTTTTGCCGGTACTGCCGCTGCGCAAAATAAAAAAAACACCACGGCCATTTCTCCACCGCTGGTAGTGCCCGATACCAGCAAAAATAATTTATTGGTTCCTGTTACCGTAAAAGATTCGAGCGGCGGCGGCTCCGTCCAATATTTAACGCTTCAGCAATGCATTGAATATGCCATGCAGCACCAGCCCGCGCTAAACAGGTCGTTGATCAATGTCGATATCGCCAGGACAACAAACGCTATTACTTTAGCCGGGGCGTTACCGCAGGTTGATGCGTCAGGGAGCCTGACCCATTACCTGCAACGATCGAACGCTATAAATTCTACCACAACATCATCGAATGGCTTTGGCGTTTCCAATACTTTCATACCCGGAATAGCGGTGTCGCAGTCGATATTTAATCCAAGCCTGTTGTACGCTTTCAGGAGTGCGCCCTTCTATGTTAAGCAGGCGCAGCAGGCGACAGACAGCACCAAAATATTCGTGGTATCGTCGGTTAGTAAAACTTTTTATAACCTGCTGCTTACGCTTGAGCAAATTAACGTTTATAAAGAAGACACTGCCCGGCTTGGAAAAAACCTGCGGGATGCCTATTACCAATATAAAGGCGGCATTGTAGACGAAACGGATTATGAGCAGGCCACGATCACGCTGAATAATTCGCGTGCCCAATTAAAGCAGGCGACCGAAAATGTGCTTCCACAGTATGCAACGCTAAAGCGACTGATGGGCTTTCCGCCGGAAAAGCAATTTAACGTAGTGTTTGACACTTTGCAAATGATGCGAAGCATCCATATCGATACCACCGAACAGCTTCAATATGAGAAGCGGATAGAATACCAGCAAATAAGAACCAGCAAAAGCTTACAGTCTGAGTTGGTAAATTATTACCGCACGTCGTTTTTGCCAACCGTATCGGCGTTTTATAACTATAACCTTGAGTTTGCAAATGATAATTTCGGCAGTCTGTTTGAAAGATCATACCCGAGCTCGGTGGTCGGCTTATCGTTCAGTATCCCTATCTTCACCGGGTTTTCGCGCCTTAACAATCTAAAAAGGGCCAGGTTGCAGCAAAAGATCCTGGATTGGGACGAGACTGACCTGAAGCTTGCCATATACTCGGAATACTCAACGGCATTAGCCAATTATAAAAGCAATTACTATAACCTGCAGCTGTTGCAGAAAAATGTGGCCCTGGCCAGGCGTGTATACTTTGTGGTTACGTTACAATATAAACAAGGCATTGTGCCATATTTGAATGTGATTACGGCCGAATCCAATTTGATAACATCAGAAATAAGTTATTTGAACGCTTTATTCCAGGTGCTTTCCAATAAGATCGACCTGCAAAAGGCGATGGGAGACATTTCGTATTGATATTTAAACAACCTCTAATGAACAGAGTACTATTAAATACTTTTTTTGTAACCTGCCTGGTAATTATTGGGTGCGGCAAAAAAAAGCAACCGCCTCCAAATCCCGAGGTACCCGTGAATTTGATTACATTGAAGCCCCAGCGTGTTCTATATTTTGATAAATACCCGGCAACTACAGCGGCGCTTAGTCAGGTAAACCTGCTTCCGCAGATCACCGGGGCTGTAACCGGCATATTTTTTAAAGAAGGAACACACGTTACCAAGGGCCAGAAACTATACGAAATAGACCGCCGCATATACCAGGACAGCTACGAGCAGGCTGTGGCTAATTTAAAAGTGCAGCAGGGTAATTTGGCACAGGCGCAGCAGGATGCCGACCGTTATGAATATTTGAATAAATACAATGCAGTGGCCAAGCAGCTTTATGATCATGCCATTATAGCCCTTCAAAACGCAAAAAATACAGTGAGGGCATCGGATCAGGCTGTAAGGACCGCCAAAACAAACCTGAATTACACCATTGTTTATGCGCCGTTTAGCGGCACGATAGGATTTAGCATGGTGAAGCTGGGCGATGTCGTAAATCCGGGGTCGACGGTTTTAAATACCATCTCCACTGATAACCCCATGGCGGTTGACTTTATCGTTAATGAAAAACAGCTGCCGCAGTTTGAACAGCTGGAAAAAAATAAGAACCGGCAAATTGATTCGCTTTTTACACTTTTAATGCCCGACAATTCCCTTTATCCTTATACCGGGAAAATCTCGGTTATCGACCGTGCTGTCGATGCGCAAACCGGTTCGGTAAGGGTAAGGCTGGTTTTTGACAACCCGCAGAGCTTTTTAAGGGTGGGTATGAGCTGCGTAGTGAGGGTACACAACCAGGACGTAGGCCCTCAGCTGGTTGTTCCGGGAAAGGCGGTGGTAGAGCAAATGGGTGAGTACTTTGTATTTGTGGCGAAAGACACCGTTATAAGCGTATCGCAGGATAGCCTGAAGAAAAATCCAAAAGCAAAGGCCAGCTCAAAACCTAAGCTTATAGCCGTTGAAAAGAAGGTGCAGGTAGGGCAAACCATTGGGCCTAAACAAGTAATAGAAAGTGGTTTACAGGCGGGCGAGAAGATCATAGTGGATGGTGTGCAATCGCTTCATGACGGCTCGCCGATCACTACCGCGAACAAGATAGGCCCTTCGGGCGGCGGCAGGGGCGGACGCGGACACTAGGTTGGTTGATAACATATGATTGCTAATACCTTTATTAAACGGCCCGTAACGGCTATCGTAATCTCTATCGTGCTGGTGATCACCGGCGTGGTATGTATATTACTATTGCCGATCGACCAATATCCCGACATTACACCGCCGGTTGTGCAGGTAAATGGCCAGTTCACGGGCGCCGATGCCCAAACCGTTGAACAAACCGTGGCTACGCCTATTGAAAGCCAGGTAAACGGTACGCCGGGGATGGAATATATGCAAAGTAACAGCACGAATAACGGGCTGATGACTTTGAACGTCACCTTTAAAATAGGGACAAACATTGACGTTGCGGCGCTTGACGTGCAAAACCGGGTGAGTATTGCTACCCCGCTGTTGCCGGCGGTAGTAAGCAGGCTTGGCCTTACCGTAAGGGCCGTTAACCCGAGCATGCTGATGATGGTTGCCATTTACGCGCCGAAAGACTCGCACAACATCACTTTCCTGGATAACTACACCAATATCTTTATACAGGATGCGTTGCTTCGTGTGCCGGGTGTGGGCAGTATAAACCGGTTTACCGACGATTTTAGCATGCGTATCTGGATGAACCCCGATAAAATGGCATCATACAGTTTAACGCCCGCCGATGTTATTACCGCCCTAAACTCGCAAAACGTGCAGGTTGCCGCCGGAACCGCAGGTGTGCCGCCACAGTCGTCAAGCCAAACGTACGAGTTGGGTATCCTCGTAAACGGCAGGCTAAACAAAGTATCGGAATTTGAAAACATCATTGTAAAAAATAATCCTGCCAAAGGCGAGCTCGTTTACCTTAAAGACGTTGCGCGGGTGGAGTTGGGAAAATTTACTTTTTCGAGCAACTCATTCGTCGACGGGCACCGCGCATCGTACCTGCAAATTTACCAGGCGCCGGGCAGCAACGCGCTGCAAACGGCCAATGGCGTATATGCCACGCTGGCTAAATTGAAACAAACCTTTCCGTCCGATGTGGAGTACAGCGTTCCGTTCGAATCGGTTACGGTGGTAAAAGTTTCCATGCAGGATGTGGTGGGCACGTTATTGAAAACACTGGCTCTGGTGGCTATTGTGGTTTACGTGTTTTTGCAAACCTGGCGGTCTACGCTTATCCCCGTATTAGCTATCCCGGTATCTATTTTTGGCACTTTTTGCTTTTTTATCCCGCTGGGCTTTACTATAAATACATTAACCATGTTTGGTTTCGTATTGGCTATCGGTATCGTCGTTGATGATGCCATCATTGTGGTGGAGGCGACGCAGCATTATATCGACAATGAAAAAATGTCGGCAAAAGAGGCTACTTACCAGGCTATGAAGGATATTTCGGCCCCCGTAGTGGCTATCGCCCTGATTTTGGCAGCCGTTTTTGTGCCCGTTGGCTTTATACCAGGTATCGTCGGGCGATTGTATCAGCAGTTTGCCATCACCATCGCCATATCGGTTATTATATCCGCATTTATCGCCTTGTCACTGACACCCGCGCTTTGCTCGCTGATGTTAAAACCGACCGATGTCACCAGAAAGAATAAGGGCCTGAACAAATGGTTCACCAAATTTAACGACTGGTTCGACCGGGTTACCGGCAGGTATACCGAAGGCGTAAGAAAAAGCATCAATGCCTCGCGATTGATCATTATTATGCTGGTGTGTATTTGCCTGGGCACGTGGTTTTTATTTGGACAAAAACCGACAGGGTTTATTCCTTCCGAAGATGACGGCAACCTGTATGTTACTTACCAGTTGCCCCCTGCCTCGTCAACGGCGGCATCGGTTGAGGTGATGGACAGACTGATGAAAGTGATCGGGTCGACGCCCGGTGTGGCGCATTACGCCGCCTTATCGGGGTTAAACGTAGTAACCAACGCAAGCAACTCAAACAATGGCACCATTTATTGCCAGCTTGCGCCCTGGGACCAGCGTACCCGGTCGGACGAGCAGGTACCAGGCATTATGAAAGTAATGCAAAAACGTATTTCGGACGCCGGGATAAAGAATGCAAATGTTGAAGTTATACAGCCATCCCCCTTGCCTGGTGTAGGTACAACGGTCGGCTTTAGCATGCAGATAGAGCAGCGGAGCACCAACGACGATATCCATGCGTTTGAGAACGTGGTAAACAATTTTATAGCGGCGGCCAATAAGGACCCGGCGATAACAAGGGCTTACAGCTTCTTTACTGCGCATACGCCTAACTATAATCTAACAGTCGACCGCGAAAAATGCGAAAAGCTGGGCGTAAACGTAGCCGATGTTTTTACAACCATACAGGCTTATATGGGCAGCCTTTATATTAACGATTTTACAACCTATAACCGTACTTTTCACGTAGTTGTACAAGCAGACACGGCGTTTCGGAAACTGGTTTCGGATATCGATAAATATTATGTGCGCAACCAGGCAGGCACCATGGTTCCGCTGGGTACGGTGGTGAGCTACGCTCCAACGGTTGCGGCCCCGTTGATATCTCACTTTAATATATTCCGCACGGCAGAAATTGACGGTTCGCCGGCGCCCGGCGTTAGCAGCAGCGACGCCTTAACCGCATTACAGAACCTTGCTGCGAAAACATTACCCCAGGGTTATACCTATGAGCTTTCGGGATTGAGCTATGAAGAGGTTAAGGCCGGCTCAACTACATTTTATATCTTCCTGTTTTCCATAACATTTGTATTCCTGTTTTTGGCTGCATTGTATGAGAGCTGGTCGGTACCATTCTCGGTGCTGCTGGCGGTTCCCATCGGGGCATTCGGCGCAATACTGGCGCTTTTTTTAGTGCCCGGCTTAACAGACAATGTTTACGCGCAAATAGGATTGATCACCCTAATAGGCCTCGCGGCTAAGAATGCTATATTGATCGTTGAGTTTGCAAAGGTGCGGGTAGACCGGGGCGAAGAACTCATAAAGTCCACCCTCGACGCAGTCAGCCTTCGCTTGCGCCCGATCATCATGACGTCGATGGCATTTATCCTGGGGGTACTTCCGCTTGTTTTTGCGTCAGGGGCGGGCGCTGTGGCCCGCCGCACTATCGGGTTAACGGTACTGGGCGGTATGCTTGCAGCGTCGTCCATAGCTATATTTATTGTTCCAGTGTTGTACGTGGTTATAACGCGCATATCATACGGCACGGCAAAACTTGATTATTTGAAAGCCCATCATAAAGACCTGATGGAAAAAGCCAAAAAGGTGGAAGCGCAGAATATCGACCCTGAACTGGAATACGAGATACATAAATCGCGCGAATTGAGTAAACCCGATCAGCAATGATTGCAAATACGTTTATAAAGAGGCCGGTTACCGCAATTGTTATATCATTAGTTTTAGTGATCTCGGGTCTGATATGCATTTTCAATCTCGCGGTAGACCAATATCCGAATATATCGCCCCCAAGTGTCAGCGTTAATGCCTCATACACCGGCGCTGACGCGCAAACGGTTGAGCAAACCGTTGCCATTCCAATAGAAGAAGCGGTAAACGGAACACCCGGCATGGAATATATGCAAAGCTCCAGCACTAATACAGGTGGAGTTAATGTGCGTGTAACGTTTAATATTGGCACCAACGTACGGGTGGCGGCACTGAACGTCCAAAATCGCGTCGGGATAGCCACGCCGATACTACCCGCCGTTGTGAGTAAGTTAGGCGCAACGGTACGTGCCAGCAATCCCGACCAGTTAATGCTGATCGCAGTTTACTCGCCAAAACATACACACGATATCACATTCCTTGACAACTATACCAGCACATTTATCGAGGATGCCATACTGCGTGTGCCGGGCGTAGGCGATGTAAATGCCCGCACCGATAATTTTGCCATGCGCGTTTGGATGGACCCTGAAAAAATGGCCGCATATCATTTGATCCCATCCGATGTGGTGGCAGCACTGAACGCACAAAATGTTTATGTGGCGGCGGGAGCGGTAGGTTCGCCGCCGCAAGCTTCAACCCAGGCGTTTGAAAAGGGTATACTGGTAAAAGGCATGCTTAACAAGGCATCGCAATACGAAAAGATCGTGGTGAAAACCATCCCTGCCACCGGACAGCTGGTTTATTTAAAAGATGTGGCGCGGGTTGTGCTGGGAAAATTCACTTTCTCGAGCAATGCATTTGTAGATGGCAACCGGGCATCGACTATCCAGGTAATGCAGTCGCCGGGAAGCAATGCGCTGCAAACCGCCGAAAATGTATATGCCGAGCTAGCCAAGCTGAGAAAATCTTTCCCGGCAGATGTAGATTATGTGGTGCCTTTTGAGTCGGTTACCATTATTACCGTTTCCATGCACGAGGTTATGGGTACATTGTTAAAGGCGCTGGCCCTGGTTGCGCTCGTGGTGTTCCTTTTTCTGCAAAACTGGCGCTCTACCATCATACCTATAATGGCTATCCCGGTTTCCATTCTGGCTACATTCTGTTTTTTTATTCCCCTAGGGTTCACAATTAACACGTTAACAATGTTCGGCTTTGTGCTGGCCATTGGCATCGTGGTGGACGATGCCATTATTGTGGTAGAAGCAGTACAGCATTATATTGACGAGCAGCATATGTCGCCTAAGGAGGCGACGTATCATGCCATGAAGGAAATATCAGCGCCGGTGGTGGCTATAGCGCTTATCCTTGCATCGGTGTTTGTGCCGGTGGGCTTTATACCAGGCATCGTAGGCCGGTTGTACCAGCAATTTGCCATCACCATTGCTATTTCGGTAATTTTTTCGGCTTTTGTAGCCCTGTCGCTTACGCCGGCGCTATGTACGCTGCTGCTGCGGCCATCGCATCACGAAAACCAAAAATTGAACTGGTTGGAGCGTTTCTTCAACTGGTTTAACAGCGGATTTGAGAAAATGACGGGGAAATATGCCAATGGCGTAAAACGAAGTATAAAAAATTCAAAATACATTGTTATTATACTGGTTTGCATCTGCGCCGGCGCTTATTTTTTATTTAAGATGAAGCCTTCGGGTTTTGTGCCGCCGGAAGATAGCGGCCGTTTGTTTGTTACTTTCCAGCTGCCCGATGCATCAGCTACCGGGCAATCGGTAAAAGTGATGGAAAAGCTGATGAAAATTGTGGGGTCGACACCGGGTATTGAGCATTACACGGCCATTTCCGGCTTTAACATACTGGGCGGCGCCGGTTCAAATAACGGGTCGATGTTCTGCATGTTAACTCCCTGGGACAAACGCACTACGCCGGCTACCAGTGTACAGGGTATTATGGATGCTATTAAAAGCAAAGCGGCAAAAGCGGGTATAAAAAATGCGAATGTGGTCACCGTTCAACCGCCGCCAATCAGGGGGATTGGCCTTGCTGCCGGCTTTAGCATGCAGATAGAGGAGGGAAGCTCGACCGACGATATTCACGCCTTTGAAAGAACGGTGCAAAAGTTTGTAAGCCAGGCAAAAAAAATACCGGCGCTGTCAACAGCGTTTTGTTACTTTTCGGCCCATACGCCAAGCTATGAACTAAATGTTGACCGCGAAAAATGCGAAAAGCTTGGCGTAAACATCTCAACGGTCTTTTCAACTATGCAGGCCTATATGGGCAGCTTATTCGTCAATAATTTTACCTTATACAACCGTACCTATCACGTTGTTATACAGGCCGATACCAGCTATCGCGCGCTCATCAGCAATATGGATAAATATTATGTGCGCAATAACGCCGGTAATATGGTTCCGTTAAGCGCCATTATCAGCTACAAGCCTTCCGTTGCCGCGCCCGTTATTTCGCATTTTAATATTTTCCGTTCGGCGGAGGTTGACGGCTCGATACCCCCGGGCTATAGCAGCGGAGAAAGTATTGCGGCATTAACGGCACTGGCAAAAACCGCCCTGCCGCGCGGCTATACCTATGAGTTTTCGGGACTGAGCTATGAGGAAATAAAAGCCGGATCGACAACGGTGTATATTTTTGCGTTCTCCATTGTCTTTGTTTTCCTTTTCCTGGCGGCGCTGTACGAAAGCTGGTCGGTGCCATTCTCCGTAATGCTTGCGGTGCCGATAAGCGCATTTGGCGCTATTGTAGCACTTACTACAATGCCTACGATCACCAATAATGTATACGCACAGATCGGTTTGATCACGTTAATAGGGCTGTCGGCTAAAAACGCCATCCTCATCGTGGAGTTTGCAAAACTGCGGGTTGACCGGGGCGAGGAACTTGTAAAGTCGACCGTCGACGCTGTTCGCTTGCGACTGCGGCCCATCCTGATGACGTCGCTGGCATTTATTTTGGGTGTGATGCCGCTTGTATTGGCTACGGGTGCCGGCGCCGAATCAAGAAACACGATCGGCGTAACCGTTTTAGGCGGCATGATCGCATCATCAACCATATCGATATTCATTGTACCGGTACTGTTTGTATTGTTTACCCGCTTCTCGTACGGTAAAAAACAGCTGGACTGGTTAAAGGCGCATCACGAGGAGCTGATAGAAAAGGAGCGGCGCATGGAGGAGCAAAATATAGACCCCGAACTGGAATACGACATAGCCCAGGCGCATGCCTATAATAAAGCCGATCGCGCGCGGCATGGGGTATAGCCCTCAAATTTAAAACCGGCTGCTGTCATAATTTCCGTGATGTTATTGTATGCGCCACTCACACATCTTTTAAACAGCTATAAATTGATTATTGGCATTTGATCAATTTATCTAAATTTAGGAAGGAATTAAACGGAAATGTATGTTGTAACTGCCACAAAGCCGATGCAGTTTTGGTTAAATCACAATAATTTAATTTGACGAATGAGTACTCTTCAATCTATTGGAAATTATGCCATCGTTAACGGCATAAACATGTATTATGAAATACACGGAAGCGGCTATCCGTTGGTGCTTTTACATGGCGGCGGCTCCACCATCAATACGACATTTGGCCGCATCATCCCCGTGCTGGCAAAAGCGCACCAGCTGATAGCCGTTGAACTGCAGGCCCATGGCCATACCGGCGACCGGGACGCGCCAGAAACTTTTGAACAGGATGCCGCGGATGTGGTTGAGTTACTTGCCCAGCTCAATATACCCAAAGCGAACGTATTTGGTTTTAGTAATGGCGGTCAAACTGCGATGGAGTTAGGCATAAAATATCCCGAAAAAGTAAACAAGCTGATCATTGCCTCGGCATTTTACAAACGAGATGGTGTGCCTGCCGGCTTTTGGGACGGGTTTGCAGGCGCCACGTTGAGCAGTATGCCCGGCATTTACCAGGATGAGTATTTGAAAATAACCAACGATCCTGCACGTTTGCAAAACATGTTTAATAAAGATGTTCAGCGTATGTATACGTTTAAGGATTGGACGGACGACGAGATCAAATCGATACACGCGCCCTCGCTGATTGTCATTGGCGACCAGGACCTGACGTTGCCGGAACACGCTGTCGAAATGCACCGCCTGATGGCGAACAGCAGGTTAGCCATATTGCCGGGTAATCATGGCAGTTATATGGGCGAAGCGATGTCACCAGACACCGGAAGCAATATGCCCCTATTTTTTGCGGCTATGATCAGCGAATTTCTTAACGAGCCGATAACAAAAATAAAATAACCAATATTCTGAACTAACCCTTAACTTAGCTACAAACCAACCTTAAACAAAATGAAAAAAATCAACATTATTTACTGGATCTCGACGGGCTTGCTGCTTTTATTAATGCTTTGGTCGGCCATAGGAAGTTTTATAACCACCCCCGAAGGCGTTAAAATGATGAACGACCTCGGATACAAACCGTATGTAGGCCATTTGTTAGCGGTAGCTAAAATTTTAGGCATTATAGCGATCCTTGTCCCCGGCTATCCGCGGTTAAAAGAATGGGCTTATGCCGGTTTAACTTTTGACATGGTTGGCGCAACCTATTCGATGTATGCATCGGGATTTCCGGTGGCAAACTGGGCGCCAATGTTTATATTCCTGGCCATTTTAGCTTGTTCATACATCTTCTACCACAAACGATTAAAAGCATCCGGCGCAGCCAAAGATGCAACGGTGTAATCCATTATGACTGAGCTCACGGCTTCGGCTAAGCTAAAGCGTTTTTTCTTATTATTCGGCCAGGCCGTCGCCGGCAGCGAGCAGGATTACACGATGGGAAGTATCCGCAAGGCGGTATTCCTGCTGGCTATACCCATGATCATGGAAATGATGATGGAGTCGGTTTTTGCCGTGGTCGATATTTTCTTTGTCGGTAAGCTGGGAAACGATGCCGTGGCTACCGTCGGGCTAACCGAATCTGTCCTTAGCCTCGTCTATTCGATCGCCATCGGTTTAAGCATGGCCGCTACCGCTTTGGTAGCCAGGCGCGTAGGAGAAAAAAACCTGAAAGAGGCAGCCCGCGCCGGTATGCAGGCGATATTATTTGCGTTGATATTATCTGTTGTGATTTCGGCGGTCGGCGTGTGTTATGCGAGGTCAATTCTTCGCCTGATGGGCGCCAGCGAACGAATGATAGCTGAAAACATCCGCTACACGCAAATTATGTATGGCGGCAACGTCGTCATCATGTTGCTGTTTTTAACCAACGGCATATTTCGCGGCGCGGGCGATGCCAGTATTGCTATGCGCAGTTTATGGATCGCGAATATATCCAACATCATCCTGTGTCCGCTGCTGATCTACGGGTTTGGCCCGGTTCCCGCTTTTGGTTTAAAAGGGGCGGCCATCGCTACCACGACAGGTAGGGGGATAGGCGTTTTGTACCAACTTTACCGCTTATTTATCCGCAAAGGTTTGCTGACATTTTATCTCGGGCAATTGAAACCAAAAAAGGAATTGCTTAAGCAGATCATAAAAATAGGGAGCACGGGTACGGTGCAGTTTCTTGTGAGCTCGGCCAGCTGGATATTTTTAGCGAGGTTGATGGCAGGTTTTGGCGAGGCCGCTATGGCGGGATACCAGGTGGCTATACGCCTGCTTATATTTTTCCTGTTGCCTGCGTGGGGCTTGTGTAACGCCGCTGCCACGCTGACCGGGCAGAACCTGGGCGCGGGCAAGCCCGAACGTGCCGAAAAAAGTGTTTGGACAACCACTGGTTACACGGTGATCTTTATGCTGTCCGTCAGCCTGTTTTTTTACCTTTTTGGTGAACCGGTGGTAAATTTTATGAACAGCGATATACAGGCCAGGCATTTTGCCTTGCAGGCCTTGCGTATCGTCAGTACCGGTTATGTATTTTTTGGTGTCAGTATGGCCATGTTGATGGCCTTTAACGGCGCCGGCGATACGCGCACGCCAACCCTGGTTAACCTCGTGGGTTTTTGGCTGTTCCAAATCCCGCTGGCATGGGTTTTAAGCCAATACTATATAAACGAGCCGAAAGGGATTTTCTTCGCTATCGTACTATCACAGATTGTAACGGCTGCATTAAGTTTGTACCTGTTTAAACGAGGCAGCTGGAAAATGGTTAAAGTGTAGCCGGAAAAGCCGGGCTTTTTGTTTGGACTTTTCGCTTTAAGCTTACTCAGCCACTCTCACCTTGATCACGAGCTTTTTTACCACATCGTAACCATCCACTTTAATATTAGGGCGGTGCACGTCGCCAGGAAAGAACAGGAAAAATGTGCCTGGTTTTGCAATATAATATTCTCCCTCAGCGGTATAATTGGCAAAATCCTTAGCTTCGTCATAAGGTTTTGAAACGGTAGCCTTCGCTAAAGGCACCACCCCGATCTTTTCCTCGCCCCTGATCACATATTGAATGTCGATATACTTTCGGTGCGATTCCCATGCCGACTGTTCAAATGTTTTAGAAGGCGCCTCCGTGATCATTGCGTACACCTGATCGCCGTCGATCACATATTTATCCGGCTTAAGGGCGGAAAGGTCCTGGTCGCGCATAAACGCAAAAGCCTTATCCCATTCCGCTTTATTTTTATGGTATTGCTCCGCAAACGCTACTTCATTTACCGACGGGTGCACCTCAAGTGTTAACCCGTTTTTCCAGTCGTTACTTTTCATCCATTTAGCCGCGCTTTTTTTGGTCCAGCTTTTTGTTTGCTGACCCATCGCGGCAACGGTCAAACTTAAAAAAATTAAAAATAGCAGCGATAATTTATTCGGGAATGGGTTTTTCATGGCTTTATTGGTTTGTGATTTTGAATATGAAAGCAATTTAAAAAGTTTATGCTGAATATTTATATTTGAACCAATAACCGTCGACAATTGCTGGTTCATTTAATAACCTACCCCATTGAAAATACTGCATAGCGTACACCCGGATGATTTTAAAGAATATGATACCGCGCTGATAAGAGAGCGGTTTTTGATCGCGGATATCGTTCAGACGGACACAATTAATTCTGTGTATACACATTACGACCGGATGATCGTGGGTGCGGCGAGTCCGGTTAATAAAACACTGCTTTTAGAAAACTATCCAAACCTGCGCGCCGGTTATTTTTTAGAGCGCCGGGAGCTCGGGATAATTAACGTGGCCGGTGCGGGAAAGATCACCGCCGACGGTAAAATATACGATCTCAACAAATTTGATTGTCTTTATATCGGCAGGGGCGTGCGGGATGTTTCGTTTGCAAGCAGCAATCCGGGCGACCCGGCAGTATTTTACCTGCTTTCGGCGCCTGCACACGCCTCACTCCCTGTAGCATTGATGAGCTTGGAAGAAGCTATAAAGGTGGAAGCGGGTAGTCTGGCAACCGCCAATTCGCGTACCATTAATAAATACATCCATGCCGATGGCATTAAAAGTTGTCAGCTGGTAATGGGTTTAACTATACTGCATACAGGCAGCGTTTGGAACACCATGCCGGCCCATACGCACGACCGCCGCATGGAAGCCTACTTTTACTTTGATCTCCCCGCGGGCCAAAAGATCGTGCACTATATGGGAGAGGGGAACGAAAGCAGGCATATCATGGTTAAAAACTATGAGGCCGTCGTTTCGCCGCCGTGGAGCATACATTCGGGCTGCGGCACAACCAATTATAATTTTATCTGGGGTATGGCGGGCGAGAATATGGATTATACCGACATGGACCCGGTATCGATAAACGATTTAAGATAGACACCAATATGGAGAATAAATTTTCCTTAGCTGATAAAGTCATTGTAGTTACCGGCGGCACCGGTATTTTGGGCAATTCGTTTGTAAACGGCATCGTTGAAGCCGGAGGGACCGTTGGCATATTGGGCCGCAATAAAGAAGTGGCCGAGGAGCGGGCAAAGCATATCAACCAAAACGGCGGTAAAGCGATCGCGCTTGTCGCTGATGTTTTGAACACTGCGGAACTGATACTTGCAAAAAATAAGTTGCTGAATGCCTTTGGCAGGATAGATGGCCTGGTAAACGGCGCGGGCGGCAACATGCCCGATGGGGTGCTGCAGCCGGAGGACAATATTTTTGAGATGAACCTGCAGGGAATGAAAAAAGTAATGGAGGTTAACCTTTGGGGCACGCTTTATCCCACGCAGGTATTCGGCGAGGCGATAGCCAAAACCGGGAAGGGAAGCATCGTCAATATTTCGTCGATGAACTCAAAGCGGGCCATCACCAAAGTGCTGGGCTATAACATGGGCAAGGCGGCGGTCGATTGCTATACGCAATGGTTCGCAGTTGAGCTGGCCAATCGTTATGGCGATGCGATCCGCATGAACGCGCTTGCGCCTGGTTTTTTCCTGACGGAGCAAAACCGCAACTTGTTAACCATTCCGAAAGGCGGCTATACGGACCGGGGTGGTAAAGTGATCAGGAATACGCCATTTAAGCGTTTCGGCAACCCCGACGAGCTGATCGGCGCGCTGGTTTGGCTGCTGAGCGACGCCTCGGCATTTGTTACAGGCGCCATGATTTGTGTAGATGGCGGGTTTTCTATATTTGGAGGTGTATAGTGATTACCAATAACCAATTATAACATGATCGATCGTCGAAAATTTATCCGTGCTACATCGGTTGCGGGAACAAGTTTCCTGCTGGCGCCGCATTTGGGCAAGGCGGCGGGTTTTTTTAAAGGCTCGCCCAACGAAAAGGTAGTGATCGGCATGATGGGCACCCATAGCCGCGGAGCCTATCTTGCACAAAACTTTGCCAAAATACCCAATGTCGAGATCGGCTACGTATGCGATGTCGATTCGTAGGTAGTGCTGCAAACCATAGCCGACATTTACAAGCGCACCGGTAAAAAACCGCAGGGCATAACGGATATCCGCAAGCTGCTGGAAAAAAAGGATGTGGATGCAATTGTTATTGCCGCGCCCGACCACTGGCATGCCCCGGCCACGGTGATGGCCTGCCAGGCCGGTAAGCACGTATACGTGGAAAAGCCGTGCAGCCATAACCCGCACGAGGGCGAGCTGGCCGTAGCGGCTGCAAAAAAATATAACCGGTTGGTTCAAATGGGCAGCCAGCGCCGGTCGTTTTCCAATGTGCAGCGAATGGTGAAGGAATTGCACGACGGAGTGATCGGCCGCACCTATTACGCGAAGGGATGGTACAGCAATCACCGGCCGTCGATAGGTATAGGCAAGGTGGTGCCGGTGCCTGCAAACCTCGACTATGAGCTTTGGCAGGGCCCCGCCCCCCGCAAGCCTTACAAGGATAACCTGATTCATTATAACTGGCACTGGTTTTGGAACTGGGGAACCGGCGAGGCCCTGAACAATGGAACACACGAGCTGGACGTAATACGCTGGGGCCTCGGCGTCGATTTCCCCAGCAAGGTGGTTTCAACAGGCGGCCGTTTTCATTTTAAGGACGACTGGCAAACACCCGACACCCAAAATATTTTATATAATTTTCCGAACGATACCGCCGCTGAGTGGGAGGGCCGCAGCTGTAACGGTTACAACACTGAAGGCCTCGGTCGTGGTGTGATATTTTACGGAGATAAGGGAACCGTGTTTTACCAGGGCGGAAACGGATACACCGTTTACGATGGCGATAATAAATTTGTTAAGGAAGTAAAAGACGATACCGTGGTGGATGCTACCAATAAGGTGAGCCCTACCGAAGCGCTCGACGGCATGCACATGAAAAACCTGGTGGACGCCATACGCGGCGTTGCGCCGCTAAACTGCCCGATCGAAACGGGCTTTAAGTCTACTTTGCTGCCGCAATTGGGAAACATCTCATACCGCGTGGACCGTGTGCTGCATATCGATACATCCAATGGTCATATTTTAAACGACCCCGACGCTATGAAGCTTTGGAAGCGCGAATATGAGGAGGGTTGGGACGTAAAGGTTTAAGCGGGCCGGATAATTAAAATTAAAGTGTCCCACCGGGACAGTTGGGACAGTAGGGACAGTAGGATAACTAAATTAGTTAATAAAGCTTATATAAAAACCGAATATGAAAAAGTTAAGTCACCTGTTTGTTATTGCACTGGTTGCGGCATTTATATCTCCATTAACGTTAAAAGCACAAAGCACCCGCGGCCTGTTTGACGGCAAAACCCTTAAAGGGTGGAAGCGGCTTGCCGGCACGGCCGATTATAAGGTGGAGAACGGCGCCATCGTGGGTACCACGGTTTTAAACTCGGGCAATACCTTCCTGGTGACCGAAAAGCAATACGGCGATTTCATACTCGAAATGGATACAAAGATCGAAAGCCCGCTTAGCAATTCGGGTGTGCAAACACGCAGCCACTTTGACCCTGCCGGGCACGAGGGTAAGGGAAGGGTTTACGGGCGGCAGTTTGAGATCGATCCATCCGACCGGAGATGGTCGGGCGGGGTATATGACGAAGGCCGGCGCGAATGGCTGTACCCGGTCGACCTGAACGAAAAAGCCAAAAGCGCATTTAAAGTGGGCGAGTACAACCATATCCGGATCGAATGTATAGGCAGCGAGATGAAGACATGGATAAACGGCGTAGCAGTTGCAGATGTGATCGATACAGTAGACAGCAGGGGTTTTATCGGGCTCCAGGTTCATGCGGTTACAAAGCCGGAGCAGGCCGGTAAAAAGGTGTATTTTAAGAACCTGCGCATACAAACGCAAAACCTGGTTCCAAAGCCGTTTCCGAAAGATGTGTACGTGGTAAATTATATGCCCAACAAGCTTTCGGCGCATGAAAAAGAAAGCGGGTGGAAGCTGTTGTATGACGGCCACACCGCGAACGGCTGGCGGGGCGCCACGTTAACGGCATTCCCGTCGCATGGCTGGGAATATGCCGACGGCGTAATGCATGTGCTGCCTTCGGCGGGTAAGGAAGAGTCCGGCGGCGGCGACATTGTGACAGATAAGCAATACAGCGCCTTCGACCTGTCGTTCGAATTTAAACTAACGCCCGGCGCCAACAGCGGCGTAAAATATTTTGTAACCTTATCCGAGGTAACCAAAGGGTCGGCGATCGGCCTGGAATACCAGGTGCTGGATGATAAGCTGCATCCCGATGCAAAGCTGGGCCGTAACGGCGACCGCACACTGGCGTCGTTGTACGACTTGATCCCGGCACATAAACAACCGCGCTTTGTGCGGCCCATCGGTGCATGGAACAACGGAAGGATAATCGTGTACCCGAATAACCATGTAGAGCATTACCTGAATGGTGTTAAGGTACTGGAATATGAGCGCGGCTCAAAGGAATTTAAGGATCTGGTGGCCATCAGCAAGTTTGTGATCTGGAAAAATTTTGGCGAAGGCAAAGAGGGCCATATTTTATTGCAGGATCATGGCAATGAAGTGTTTTTCAGGACTATTAAGATGAGGCAGTTATAGGATGGATGGCCTGCCACGATGTAGAGACACAAAATTTTGTGTCTCTGATCAGGCAGTAGGTCTCCGATCGCCCGACCATGACGTAGAGACACAAAATTTTGTGTCTCCTGTGGCACAACACCGTATCGCCTGACCACGACGTAGAGACACAAAATTTTGTGTCTCCTATGGGCACAACACCGGATCGCCTGACCACGATGTAAAGACACAATGTTTTGTTTCTCTGATCAGGCAGTTATAGGCTGGTTAAACCACCTCATTTTTTCGCTGGAAGCTGTAAAATAAATAAAAAAGAAAAGGCAGGATCAGTAAGCTGCCAATCATCAGCCCCCAGGCCAGGTCGTCGATGGTATTCAAAGGCGCGTGCAGGGCAAGTAACGACATGTTTTGCCCGCCTTTTATCATGACGAGGTAAGGGAAATGCATATAGCCGACTGCCAGGATGATCATGGTCACCTGGATGGCGGCAAAAACCCGGATGATCTTCTTTCGGCCCCTGTATATCATCAGCCATAACAGCGCTAACGAAATAAACGCAATGATCACGGCTGTCAGGCTAACGGCGTTGCCGAATATAAAATGTGCCAGGCGTATATTTCCCAGTTCAGCCGCTAAGAACACCGTCGCGCCGAAAATTACAGCCGCAATGTTCATGATCTTCGCTTTAACGACGAACCGGGCCGCTTCCTGGTCATTATCCGCCTCGCCAACAAAATAAACCGCGGCCAGGTAGCCGCTTAATGCTACGGTAAACAACCCCACCGCCACCGAAAACCAGTTAAGCCAGCTAAAAATGTAGCTATTTAAAAATGAAGCGGCGTGCGGGTCGATCCGCCTGGAAATAACACTGCCGGCAATTATTCCTAAAAATAAAGGTGTGACGAAACTGGAATAAACGAAGATGTGATTGTAGAAATTTTGTGTTTTTTCGTCTTTGATCGCGTCGTAGCTCCTGAACGCGAAGGCTGTACCCCGCGCGGTAATACCCAGTAACATGATCAGCAATGGTATATGTAGATAAGTGCACATTTCGCTGTAAATGGCCGGGAATCCCACAAACAGGATAACAACAGCGATAATGAGCCACATGTGGTTTGCCTCCCAAATAGGTCCAATTGTATGACGGAGAATTTTGCGGGTTGTGGATTTATTGCCGGCGGATGTGAAAAGCTCAATAATACCCGCGCCAAAATCGGCGCCTCCCAGCAGGAAATAAAGTACGATAGACAAAAACAGGAACGATATAACAACGTATAGCATAAGCTTTAATTTATCGATCGTATAATTGGGGAACCATTTTAATTTGCCTGCTCAACAAAAATATCACCGCCAAACTCAAGGTAAAATAAATAGCTGTAAAAAGGTAAAACGAATAATGTATGCCGGGCATAGGCGTAACCGCGTCGGCGGTGCGCATAACGCCCTGTATGATCCAGGGTTGGCGGCCCACTTCAGTTACGGTCCAGCCCGATTCGACCGCTATAAACCCGAATGGCGTCGCGATAATAAACAGATCGAGAAACCATTTTTTGGACAGCCAGCTTCGCTTTTTCCACAGCGCGACAAAATACAGCATCCCGATCAGCATCATCGCCGAGCCAATGGTGATCATAAGGTCAAAAGCGAGGTGGGTAACTGTGACAGGCGGCTGGTCTTTTACGGCCACTTTATCCAGTCCCTTAACCTTCTGCTTAAAATTATCATTCACCAAAAAACTTAGCAGTCCCGGTATTTCAATGCCATATTTTACTTTTTTGTTTAACGTATCAGCTATGCCGCCGTATACCAGCGGTGCGTAGGTTTGGGTATGAAAATACGCCTCCATCGCGGCTAACTTGGCGGGTTGCCTTTTGGCAGCATTTTTTGCCGACATATCGCCGCTAAAAGGCTGAAGAATGGCAGCTACCGCGCCAAAAATAATGGCGATCTTAAATGCCTGCGTATGGAACGTAACATTTTTTCTCCGGGCGATCATTAAGGCGTGGATACCCGCAACGGCAAACCCCGTTGCCAAAAAGGCGGCAATGGTCATGTGAAGCGACTCGGAAAACCACGACCCATTAAACATTGCCTTAATGGGATCGATATTCAGGTATTGTCCGTTGATATAGTCAAACCCCGATGGGCTGTTCATCCACGAGTTTGCCGACACGACTAAAATGCCGGAGGCAATACCGCTTAGGCCAACCAATACGCCGGTACTCCAATGAAACCATTTATTAAACCTGTCCCAGCCGTAGAGGAAGAACCCCAGCGCAATAGCTTCAATAAAAAAAGCGACGCCCTCTAATGAAAAAGGCATCCCAAATATCGGGCCCGCGTGTGCCATGAATTTCGGCCATAGCAGGCCCAGTTCAAAGGAAAGGATGGTTCCCGATACTGCGCCGGTGGCGAAAAATATGGCAACGCCCTTGCTCCAGGCCTGGGTGATATTTTTATAAACGGGGTTGCCGGTTTTTATCCATTTGTAATGAGATACGGCCATAAACACGGGCATAACCATACCGATGCACGAGTAGATGATATGAAAGCCAAGCGATATGGCCATTTGAGATCGTGCAGCGATAAAGTCGTTCATTGTTATCGTGTTTAATTGTACCTCAATGCGGCAGCTTGTTCCGTATCAGCCCATACACCCAGGTGCCGGCTACGGCGCTTAAAAGTGTAACCGCGATCACAGGCAGTCCGCTGCCTATCAGGGCAAACAACGGCCCCGGGCAGGCGCCGGTAATGGCCCAGCCCAAACCGAATATCAACCCGCCATAAACATTGCCCCAGGTAAATTCCTTTTCGGGGATCACGATCGGTTCGCCGTCCACCGACCGGAGCTTAAGACGCTTAATAATCAATACAGAGATCATCCCCACCACAACCGCGCTGCCGATAACGCCATACATATGGAACGCCTGGAACCTGAACATTTCCTGTATCCTGAACCATGAAATCACTTCGCTTTTTACCAGTACGATCCCGAACAAAGCACCCGCTATCAAATATTTAAAATTCTTCATAGCTGTAATAAGTAAGGTAATATGAACCAGGTCATTACAAGTCCGCCGATCATAAAACAGCAGGTAGCCACCAATGAGGGCCATTGCAGGGTAGATAAACCCATAATGGAATGCCCCGAAGTACATCCGTTGGCATACCGGGTGCCAAACCCGACAAGGAACCCGCCGATGACCATAAAGATAAACCCGCGCAGGGTAAGCAGTTGGTGGAAACTGAAAACATCCTGCGGCAGCAGGCTGCTAAAATCCTTCACACCGTTTTGTTTCAGCAATTCCGCGGTGTGCGGGTTTAGATGAACGGCGTGCTGGCCGTTTAAAAACTGACCGGCGATAAAACCTCCAATTAAAATGCCCACGACAAAAAATAAGTTCCAGCTTTCCTTTTTCCAGTCGTATTTAAAAAATGAGATATCAGCCGGTATACAGATAGCGCATAGATGTTTAAGAGACGACGACACGCCAAATGCCTTGTTGCCGGCAAACAGCAGGGCGGGCACAAAAAGGCCGATCAGCGGCCCGCCGGCGTACCAGGGCCAGGGTTGTTTTAGGAATTCCATGATGATGTTTTGTAAGCTTACAAATATATGGGCAAGCTAACCGATGATAAAAGTTTGTGACCCTGTTTTTGCAAAAATAGATCAGCTATTTTTTTGTAACAAAAATATTATATACATTTACCGTATTGATTAAACCTGTACCCAACCTGAATTAATTTGAAACGGCTTTTTGCCATCGCATTATTAGGTGTTCACCTGTTTACCATAGGTGGGTATACGCTGTTATTTCAATATTACATCCACCAGTCGGATGTGCAGATGGTAAAGCAGATCTTCGACAACAAGATCGACGAAACCAAGCTCATCGAGATAAAGATCCCTGTTCATTTCCCGACCATGCAGGACTGGAACGAATATGCCGTGGTGGAGGGTCAGATCCAGTTAAAAGATGCCTATTATAACTATGTGAGGCTAAAAATGACCCGCGATACCATGTTTTTTGTTTGTATCCCCAATGCAACCAAAACGCGCCTGGTAAATGCCAACATTATTACCGCCCGGCAAATAGCCGATGTTCCGTTAACAAAAAAAGGACAGGACCCGTCCGTTAAAAAAATTAATACGCTAAGCGATTACAATTTGCAGCTTTTTAAATACGGATATGCCGGGTTTGAAAAACAGCTCCCCATAAATAATATAAAGGCCGCCTTGCTGCAAACCTGCAGCCCTTATATAGAATCCCCCGGCAAACCGCCCAACTTCATCAGCTAATTGCTTTTAATCCTGTACCGGATTTAGCCGTGCATCAGCACATTGCTAAGCCCGGTAAGCCATCATGTAAATCATGGTTGCCGTGGGTAATGTATTTGTTAATACAGCAAGCAGCACTTACCAGTTTATCCAACTTATTTTTTAGCTACACAATAAGCCCGGGCTTATTATAATTTTATTAGATCATTATGAAAACTAAAATATACACGCTTATAACGATTTGCTTTTTTCTGTTACTTACACGGGCCAATACTTTTGCGCAGGGCTGCGTAGCCATCCGCAGCACCGGCGGCATTTGCGCGATGAACGAACATCCCGACAGTTCGACTGCTTCAGCCGGGTATTGGCTGTATAACAGCAATAACCGCTATTATAAATCATTCAGGCACTTCGTGGGTAAAGCCGAGCAGTATCAGCGTTTTACCCTGCACAATAACGTGATCAACAAAGTGTTTACGCAGGACAATTCTTTTACGCGCATTTTTGACAACCGGTGGTCGGTAACGCTGGATATGCCGTTTGTGGATAATAGCCGCTCGCAGGTGAGCAGCGGTACCCGCTTTAGCACACATTCATTCGGTATAGGCGATATGAGCGTGACCGGGTTTTACTGGCTGTTCAATCCCGCAAAGGCAACCAAAGGTAATGTACAGGTTGGCCTGGGCGTTAAATTCGCGACCGGCGAATACAATTACCAGGACTATTTCCTGAACGGGGCAACCGGTGCGCGTACACTGGGCGCGGTCGATCAATCGATTCAGCCCGGGGACGGCGGTACAGGTCTTGAGTTAAATATAAACGCGTTCTACAATTTCACGCATAGCTTTGGATTTTATGGCAATTTCTTCTACCTGGTCAACCCGCGCGACGTAACGCCCACCCTGCGGTCGTCATCACCTGCCAGCGCCACAACCATAGCCGCTACAGGCGATGTGTTAAGCGTACCCGACCAGTATCTTATCCGGTTTGGCGCCGGGCTGGCAGTGAAAAAGTTTGACTTTTCGCTCGGCGTGCGCGATGATTGTTTGCCCGTGCACGACCTGGTTGGCGGAAGCGACGGCTTCAGGCGGCCCGGTTACATTATATCTGCCGAGCCGGGTGTATCCTATCGCATAAAAAATGTTTCGTTGTATGCCTATGTGCCGATCGCGATCATCCGCGACCGTACACAAAGCGTTCCGGATATAAGAACGACGAATATTACCGGGAAATACACCCAGGGTGATGCCGCTTTCGCTGATTATGTTGTCAATGTCGGCGTAACCGTAAAATTTTGATATAAGTTGATTGATTTAAGAAAAAGCCGGGCGTGAGATACCCGGCTTTTTATTTTTATGTTTGTTCGAAAAACATAACATGAACACCGCCGACCAAAATTTCGAGGAACTGGGCTTCACCTTACCCCCGGCGCCAAAACCGCTGGGCGTTTATAAGCCGTATTTAATTGATGGCAAATACCTGTATGTTTCGGGTCATGGTACCGTGCAGGACGATGGCAGCCTGATCGTTGGCCGCATAGGCGATACCATGAACGCTGAAGACGGTAAACTGGCCGCCCGCCAGGTTGGCCTGGCTATTTTAGCTACGATAAAAACCAATCTAGGCAGCCTTGACAAAATAAAGCGGGTGATAAAGGTGCTCGGAATGGTTAACTGTACACCCGATTTTGATAAGCATCCTTTTATCATTAATGGCTGCAGCGAGCTGTTTGCAAAAGTTTGGGGCGACGACAATGGCGTAGGGGTGCGCAGCGCTGTCGGGATGGGCTCGCTGCCGGGCAACATTCCGGTGGAGATAGAAGCCATGTTTGAGCTTTATTGATCGTCAAATATTGCGAGCGGTTTTCACCTCGCTAATCAATACATAAAATAATGCCGCAAGATACCTGGTACACCATTACGAATATTGAGGCGTTAGATACGCCCGCATTGGTGGTATATCCCGAACGCGTAAAACATAACATCGCCACTGCCATAAGCATCATTGACGATGCCGGCCGGCTTCGCCCCCACGTTAAAACGTATAAAAACCGTGAGCTTACCGGGCTTATGCTTGAGGCGGGCATCGGCAAATTTAAATGCGCCACCATTGCCGAAGCCGAAATGCTGGGCATGTGCGGCGCGCCGGATGTGCTGCTGGCTTACCAGCCTGTTGGGCCTAAGCTCGAACGGTTTATTAAGCTTACCGCAGCTTTCCCTGCCACGAATTTTTCATGCCTGGTGGATAACGTGGACGCCGCCACCGCGATTTCAGACGCTGCTTTAAAAAATAACATCCGTATATCGGTTTATATCGACCTGAATATTGGGCAGGACCGCACGGGCATCGAGCCCGGAAATTCCGCTTTACAATTGTATATAAGCTGCAGCCGTTTGCCGGGACTAAAACCGGTCGGGCTGCACGCTTACGACGGCCACCTGCACGACGCCGATCTTGAACTCCGCACCAAAAAATGTAACGCAGGCTTTCAGCCGGTCATTCAGCTAAGCAATGCGATCGTGCAAAGTGGTTATGCCCAACCGGTCATTATCGCGGGCGGCTCGCCCACATTTCCTATCCATGCAAAGCGACACAATGTGGAATGCAGCCCGGGTACGTTCGTTTACTGGGACAGGGGATATCAAATACTGGCAAAAGAACAGCCGTTTTTGCCCGCCGCCTTGGTGGTCGCACGGGTGATTTCCTTGCCCGGCGAAACTAAAATCTGTTTAGACCTCGGCCATAAGTCGATAGCGGCAGAAAATGAATTAAGCAAACGCGTTTATTTCCTGAACGCACCGGAGCTCGCGATGATAGGCCAAAGCGAAGAGCATTTGGTGGCGGATGCGGGCAAAGGGCATAAATTTAAAGTTGGCGATGTTTTATACGGATTGCCCTATCATATTTGCCCCACAGTGGCCTTATATGAGCGCGCAACGACGATAGAAGATGGACTAGTAACCGGCGAATGGAAAAACATAGCCCGCGACAGAAAAATAACCATTTAAACGTAGAGACGCAAAATTTTGCGTCTCCAATAGAAAACAACATGTTCATCATCGACGCCCATTTAGACCTCAGCATGAACGCCCTGGAATGGAACCGCGACCTGCGGCAGCCGGTTGCAGCAATCAACGAGCGCGAAAAAGGGCTTACAGATAAACCCGACAGGGGGAAAGGCGTAGTTTCGTTGCCCGAACTGCGCAAAGGTAATATTGGCCTGGTGGTTGCCACCCAAATTGGCCGCTATGTAGCGCCCGGCAACGCACTGCCGGGCTGGCATTCGCCGGAACAGGCGTGGGCGCAAACGCAGGGACAGTTGGCCTGGTATAAAGCCATGGAAGAAGACGGCCAGATGGTGCAGGTCAATAATTTGAAAAGCCTGGAAAATCACCTTTCCCTTTGGAATAATGGCGCGCCTAACGACACAAAACCGGTAGGATATGTTTTGAGCCTGGAAGGCGCCGATTCCCTCGTTACCGTCAGTCACCTGGAGCGTGCCTATAATGATGGGCTGCGTGCGGTTGGCCCGGCACACTATGGCCCTGGCCGGTATGCCCCCGGCACCGATGCGACGGGTAATATGAGTGCTTTGGGCCGGCAATTGTTAAAAGAAATGGAGCGGCTGAATATTATTTTGGATGCCACCCACCTTTGCGACGACAGTTTTTGGGAGGCGCTCGACCATTTTAACGGGCACATATGGGCCAGCCACAACAACTGCCGCGCCCTGGTTAATCATAATCGCCAATACAGCGATGAGCAAATAAAGGAGCTCGTCAACCGCGGCGCTGTGATAGGCGCAGCATTGGATGCCTGGATGATGGTGCCCGGCTGGGTAAGGGGAGTATCGGATCCCAAAGCGATGAATTGCAATTTAGGCGTAATGATCGATCACATCGACCACATTTGCCAGGTAGCCGGTAACGCGCTGCATGTGGCCATCGGATCGGATCTTGATGGCGCCTTTGGCAGGGAGCAATGCCCGTATGACCTGGAGACGATAGCCGACCTGCAAAAACTGCCCGGGCTATTAAAGGACCGCGGATACACAGAAGCGGATATAGAAAATATCATGCACGGCAACTGGCTGCGGTTTTTGCGAAAAACGTGGAAATAATTTACCGGGTTTAAAACACTTCTTTGATTTGACGGTTATATACAAACCGATTATGCCAGCCTTTGCCTTAGTGTAAGTTATGTGTTAATAAATTGTAAATTATTCGGATAATTTTAAACTGATACTAAATATTTCATTTTTTATTTGCGATTGCAAATGTAAATTTTGAAATTTGTTGCGTTAATCGAAATTATTGCCCGCGTTTCAAAAGCCGGGATGTTACAATAAGTTAACCACAGCATATTTCGATACAATTAACATTGAACTGAACAGGTTTTCCCTTTCGGCGAGCTACGAGTCTCACAGCTTTTGAAAAGGATAATATAAACAAGCCGATCCTCCCCAACTAAACTATTGATTATCGCAGTTGCTTTGTCGTATTCGGCATGGCGTGGGATCCGTTTTTAATTCGGATCCAAATGTTAATTGTAATCTAGTGGAGATATGAGAAATATATTACTGTTTATCGACGATCTGGCCAACGCCGAAAGCTTAGCGAAAAAAGCATTAAAAATTGCGCGCCAGTGCAGGGCCAACCTGCAGCTGTGTAATGCTGTACACACCAAAGTACAGGCAAAACTAATGGTTAACCATTACGACGACGAAGTTGTAGTTGAAGAAGAAGGATTGGATATAAAGGAGCTGGCGCTGCGTTTACGAAGCGCTGAACATCCTGAAGGCGCCTTTCGACCGGCTATCAACAGTGTTGAAATATTTAATTTTAGTCCGGGCGTCATCAGGGAGATGGTGGTGCGGCACAACATTTGGATGGTTATTATGGGCGAGCAAAAGCTGGATCAGTTGAAAAATACCGATTCGCCGAACTTTGCCGTAAAAATGATCAATAATATCAACTGCCCTGTTTTAGTGATCCCCGACAAATTTGACATTACCTCCTTGAACAGGGTGGGCTATGTAACCGACTTGCGCTATTGCGACCTTGGCGTAATTAAATTTTTAAAAGTGCTTAACGCCCAATTATATGTTACCCATATATCGGCTCCCGGCTTGCCCGACATGGAAGAGCGTTACGCCCAGGATATTTTAGCCGGCGACATATCGGTGAAAGCAAACTATCAGAAAATGTTTTTGCGCAACATCAAAAATAAAAACGTAAAAGGCGCTATCGATTACGTGGTTGATACGGTGGAGCTGAAAATGCTGGTGATGGTAAATAAAAAGCACCAGACCATAGAGCGGCTTTACGACGATTATGCCGAAAAGTCGCATTTATATCATAACATACCGGCATTAATATTTCCGTATTTAAACTGGTTCCACCAGGCATCATTTTACGAATAAACGACCCTGGTTAATTCATATAACATGATCGTCCCTTCCTTAACAGGAAGGGACCTTTTTTTTGACGTTTTGACTATCGGAGGATTGACTGGCGTGGTTAAAACACGCCAATATATAGCTATAAACAGGTGGCTTCCCTAGAACTGCTGCTATTTCAGTCCATCACTCCGGCAGAATCACGTGTTTATGCTACTGAAACTATGGCTTTCAGTCACCCGACTCCGGAGGAGTCAAGTGCTTATAGCATAAATAAAGCAGACAACGGGCTCCGTAGGTGCCTTCTGATGGCGGTTTAATTTTTAAACCGCTATTCCTTATCATAAGCGACCATTATAATATACCGCAAAAGATGCTGACATTTATAAGCAAACCGGCTATTAATAATGAATGCAGAGCAGCAACGATTAAAAGATCTTTCCTGGAAAAAATGGGGGCCCTATGTGAGCGACCGCCAATGGGGCACTGTACGCGAAGATTACAGCGCTAATGGCGATGCCTGGAACTATATTACCCACGACATGGCGCGCAGTAAAGCATACCGCTGGGGCGAGGAAGGCATAGGCGGCATTTGCGATCGGGGGCAGTTGCTTTGTTTCGCTGTTGCATTATGGAATAGAAAAGATCCCATTATTAAAGAACGTTATTTTGGCCTCAGCAACCCCGAAGGCAACCATGGCGAGGATGTAAAGGAGCTGTATTACTATCTTGATAATACGCCCACCCATTCGTACCAAAAAATGCTCTACAAATACCCGCAAAACGAGTATCCTTATAACTTGCTGGTTGATGAAAATAAAAAGCGCACACGCAACGATCCCGAGTTTGAGCTGATAGACACGGGCATATTTAACCAGGATGAATATTTTGACGTGTTTATCGAATATGCCAAAAACACCCCCGATGATATCCTGGTAAAGATCACTATCCATAATCGCGGCAGCCGGGACGCCGCTTTGAACGTTTTGCCCACCTTGTGGTTCCGCAATACGTGGGATTGGGGTTATGATGATTATAAACCGGCGCTATCGGCCGACTCGCATGGCATAATTGAGATTTACCATAAAGACCTCGGCGAGCTTTGGCTGAACGCCGAAGGATCGCCCGAACTATTGTTTTGCGATAATGAAACCAATACAAAACGGCTTTATAATGTTGAGAATAGCGGGCAGTTTTATAAAGATGGTATCAATGATCATCTTATCCATGGAGCGGCTGCGGTTAACCCGAAACGGACCGGCACCAAGGCGGCGGCTAATTATGATATCACCGTACCGGCGCAGCAAAGCACCACGTTGCGGTTAAGATTATCGGCAAATGCCAATAATGGGTTCGTGGATTTTGATGGGGTATTTGATAGGCGTGTTGCCGAAGCCATGCAATTTTATAAGCATATTCAAAAGGCGGCTAAAAACGACGATAGCAGACTGGTTCAGCGGCAGGCCTTTGCGGGGATGTTGTGGAGCAAGCAGTTTTATTATTATAATGTTCACCAATGGTTAATTGGCGACCCTGCCGAACCCGCGCCGCCGGTACAACGGCAGGATGGCCGCAATAGTAAATGGGGTCACTTAAATACCATGGATATTATCTCCATGCCCGATAAATGGGAATACCCATGGTTTGCCTCATGGGACCTGGCTTTTCATTGCCTGCCACTTGCTATGATCGACATGGCTTTTGCCAAAAACCAGCTCACCTTACTTACCCGCGACTGGTACATGCATCCTAACGGCCAACTGCCCGCTTACGAATGGGATTTTGGCGATGCCAACCCTCCTGTACATGCCATGGTAACCTGGAAAATATACCAGCAGGATAAGCAAGCCAACCGGGGCAAGGGCGATATCTTTTTTTTAGAGCGTATATTCCATAAACTTATGCTCAACTTTACATGGTGGGTAAACCGCAAGGATGCCTTAGGCAACAATATTTTTGAAGGGGGCTTTTTGGGACTGGATAATATCGGCGCGTTTGACCGTAATGCGCAGCTTCCGGCAGGCGAGCACCTGGAGCAATCAGATGGTACCAGTTGGATGGCTGCGTACTCGCTCAACCTGCTTCGCATTGCGGCCGAGCTTGCCATTACTGATAAGGCCTATAATGATATCGCGTCGAAGTTTTTCGAGCATTTTATTTATATAGCCGGCGCCATGTCTAACCTTGGACAAGACAAAGAAGGCCTATGGGACGACACCGATGGCTTTTTTTATGACCAGCTTCGTTTGCCGGATAACAGCACCGAAAAAATGCGCGTGCGCAGCATCGTAGGTTTAAGTCCGTTGTTTGCCGCCGAGGTGCTGGACGATGATGACATAAACAACAATCCTATATTCAGCGACCGTATGAAATGGTTCGCCGAAAACCGGCCCGACCTGGCTTCGCTGGTATCGCGGTGGGCCGAAACCAAAGGGCAGGGCAAGCACCTGGTTAGCCTGTTGCGCAGCTACCGGATGAAATCGCTGCTGCGCTATATGCTCGATGAAAATGAATTTTTAAGCCCGTTTGGTATCCGCTCGGTGTCTAAATATCATTTAAATAATCCTTACCATGTAGCTGTTAACGGTGTGGAGTTTAGCGTAAAGTATACGCCCGCTGAAAGCGACAGCGGGCTGTTTGGCGGCAACAGCAACTGGCGCGGGCCGGTATGGATGCCGGTAAATTTTTTACTGATCGAAAGCCTGCAAAAGTTCCATCAATACTATGGCGAAAACTTTAAAGTGGAGTGCCCCACAGGCTCGGGTAGTTTTATGAACCTGCAGCAGGTGGCCGATGAACTGTATAAAAGAATGTCAAACCTTTTCATGCGCGATGCGCAAGGCAAAAGGGCCGTGCTGGGCAACTGCGATAAGCTTCAAAATGATCCCGGCTTTAAGGATTATATACTGTTCCACGAATATTTCGACGGCGATACCGGGAAAGGGCTTGGCGCTTCGCACCAAACCGGTTGGACTGGTTTAATCGCGGGTTGTTTTCGCGAATAATCTTATTGTGTCAATTTAACACAATAAATTCTGTTTTTCCCATTTATTTCATTTAGATTTACTCAACCACGTAAACTAAAACTTTCATCATGGATTTAAACAGGCGTAAATTTTTGCAAGGTGCAGGTACACTTGCGCTCGGCAGCATGGCTTTATCGGGCAAAGCCGCTTCATTTTTTAGCAGCATGGCACCGAGGCCGGTCGGCTTGCAGCTATTCACATTTTTCGGCATCATCGATGATGATGTGAAAGGCACACTGTCGCGAATAGCCGCCATCGGCTACAGGGAAATAGAATCGGCCTTCAGTAAAAAGGGTGGTTATTACGGAATGAAGCCGCAGGAATTTAAGAAATTAATAAACAACCTCGGGATGTCCTGGAAATCGCATCACGTGCTTGGCGCACCGTTTAAAATGCCCAAAGGCTACAAAATGCCTGCGGGGGCCGATGGGAAGCCAATGGTGATACCGCCGATGAAAAATTTGCGCGACAATATGCAGCAGCTGGTGGATGAGGCGGCAGAGGGTGGCATAAAATATCTTGTTTGTGCCAACGCGCCTACCGGAACGCTCGCCGAGATCAAGTCGACCGTCGAAACGCTCAATAAAACCGGCGAAGCTGCCAAAAAGGTGGGTATCCAGTTTTGTTATCACAATCATGATATGGAGTTTCACGAAGTGGAAGCAAAAGTGCCTTACCATTTACTGCTCACTGAAACCGATCCTCAACATGTAAAAATGGAACTCGACCTGGCGTGGGCGATCAAAGGCGGACAAGACCCTGTAGAACTGTTTAACCACCATCCGGGCAGGTTCCCTTTATGGCATGTGAAGGATTTGGACGCCAGCCATAATAACATATTACCGGTCGGCAGCGGCACCATTGATTTTAAACGGATATTTGAACACGCCTCAACCGCAGGCATGCAGCATTTTTTTGTAGAGCACGATATGCCGAAAGATGCCTATGCAAGTATAAAAAGCAGCTATGCATATATTACAAAAACGCTTAAGGCATAACGTGATACACATAAAACGCAGGCAGCCGCATGGTGATCCCATCCGGCTGCTTTCGCATTGATATAATGCTTAGTATTACTGGTCAAATAACCCTATTTACGAAATAGGCTGAACCGGTTTAATAACCTTCCTGAAACTCTTTACGCAATTTTTAAGCCAGGTATAAATAGAGGAATATTCTACATAGTTCCTGATGGTATCGTCATTGCGGATGGCGGTAGCCAGGTCCCGGACAATATTTTTCATGGGCGAAGTTTTGCTGACCGTTGTAACGATCTCTTCAAGCTGATCGGCGTATACAACCGCTTCGTACTCGTTGTCGAAAAGTAATACCGTCTTTTTGTTTTTTCCTTTTGCCCTTGCCCGCACTCCCTTTGACGGAATAGGAAGATGATATTTAATGAAATCGGCAAATGTTAGCGGCGAGGGGCCGGTAGGGGGAACGTTAATGCGTAACATATTATCAATAATTAATTTTTTTAACTTGTATAACTTTGTATAAATTCATCATTACGGATAGCCATAATCATGTCGTTTATTGCGCTGTATTGAGGCGTCGATTTATCGTTCAGCTCGTTCGACAAATTTTCCAATTGTTCGGCATACATAATCGCCTCTGCTTCGTCCTCAAACTTCAATACCAGGTCGTCATTTATCTCGGCGTCAACTCCGCCTGCCGGCGCGGGTAGCCCGTAACGTTCGAAGCTGGAAAATGAAAGCCCGGAAGATGTACCGGGAGGGACAGTGATACGCAGCATAAGTTTTGTTCAAGAAAAACCGAAAAAACCGGTAATTATTGAACACGATAAAGATAAAGGTGTTTTAATAAATTTCACATTTAATAATTGTTAAATATAGTGAAGATTTTGGCCGGGGTTGTAACAATTCCATAACAGTATTGTGGGTTGTTCATTGGTTCATTGATTCATTAGTTCGAATAGTCCGGACCCTTAATACTTTCCCTGTATATACCCATCGAACGAGATCGGGTCGCGGTTGGTGGATATAACGTTTAACGTGGCATACCCGCTCGAGGTTATACTAAGCCTGAAGGTTTGTACGTCGCGCATATCATTGGCGTTGCGCTCCTTTGGCGTGATCACCACATCCCATCCGCCTTTTTTATTCGTTTTAACCTTATAGTCAAACCTGGTGGTTTTAAATTGAATGCCGCCTTCACTGGGGTCTACCGGCGCTACGTATGCCCTTCCGAAATAGGGAAGAAAAACATTAAGCGTATCTTTTGACACGGCAAGATCGTAATCCGACGTTAACATGTGGCCCCCGCCGCGTTGCGGGTTTACAAAATTAGCCTTAAAAACGTAGTTCGCATTCTCAACCATTCTTTTTATATCCGCGGCTTTGGCGGCTTGCTTCTGGCTCCGGGAGCTTTGTGCGCTGGCATTTAAACCGGTAAAAATTATCATACATGCCAGCAGGTATTTTATCAATGTTTTCATGTCTGGATAGATTAAGATATATATAACGCGGTATGGGCGAATAAGTTATACAAAATTATCATGATAAACTGAAGCCGCCTTTCAGCGGCCCCTGAGGATCAGTTTCGGGCGTTAGCCGCAATTACTACATTGTTTTGTTTCAGATAACCATCGTAAATGCGCGGGTTACGGCTGCTGCCGTAAAGTTTTAAGGTAGCATGGCCGCTGGTTGTAACATACAGCGTTAATTGATTTATTGCAGAGGCGCGTTTAGCCCCGGGATCGATCACGATGTTCCAGCCGCCGCTTGTTTTTGATGTAGCATAGTTAAAATTTGTCCAGGTAAAGCGCATATTGTCCAGCGTGTCGACGGATGCGGCCGACGCCGTGCCCGCATTTGGCAGAAACGCAATCACCGAATCTTTTGACACTTTTACCCGGTAACGCGGTTTTAACGCTACACCTGCCGGCTTCTGTGGGTTATCAACGTTTAATACAAATGTATAGTTCGCATTATTGATAAATTGTTGTACCTCGGCGGTTTTTCTCGCCTGGTCGTCGCTTAATGACTGCTGCGCCTTTCCTGTATTTAATCCCCACAAAGCCAGGGCAAATACGAGGCATAATTTACTTAAGCTTTTCATAATGATCGATTTATAAGGATAAATCGCACAAATATTATACCACGGGCGGTTAGTAAATAAAAACAGCCGCCCCGAAAGGCAGCTGTTACCGTATAAAAGCCTCACCTAAATCCTCTCCAAAGGAGTGACCTTTGAACAAATGCGGCTAATGTATTGTCCTTTTAACTCCCTCTCCTTTGGAGAGGGCTGGGGTGAGGCAAATATAGACTATGTGTTATTAAATAAGGTTCACGCTGCGGTTCACAAATTCTGTAAGCTCGGCGCCGGTTAACAAACCTTGCGAAAGCAGCGCCAGGTCAAAGGCTTGTTTCGAAAGCTGGGTTTGCACCTCTTCATTCTCCTCCTGCAAAATGCGGCTCACCAGTTTATGATTGCCATTTACAATAACCTTGTAGTTATCAGGCATGCTGCCGTAAAAGCCCATGCCGCCGCCCATGGCCGCCATTTCCTTCATGCGGCGCATAAACTCGTCCATCGTTACGGTTACCGGCAGCTCATCGGGGTTCAGGCTTTCCAGCTCAACCTTGTAAGCCGGCTTATTGATGGCTTTATTGAAAATATCCTTCACCTTGGTTGCCTGCTCTTCAGTCAGTACGTGCTCAGGCGCATCTTCTTTTTTGATCAGCTTGTCGGCCACATCGGCATCTACGCGCTTAAACGACGTTTTCTCCAGCTTTTGCTCCATGTGCCCGATAAAGTGATTATCGATGGGCGAGTTCATCACTAAAACATCATAACCCTTTTTATTGGCCGATTGGATGAAGGCATCCTGTTTAGCCTGGTCGTTAGTATAGATATATACCAGCCGGCCATCCTTATCGGTTTGTTCCGGCTCAACTTTAGTCTTGTACTCGTCCAGTGTAAAGTTGGTTTTTTCGGTATTGGTCAGCAGCACGAAGTCCTTTGCTTTTTCATAAAATTTTTCCTCGCTGATCATGCCGTACTTCACGAAAAGGCCTATATCCGGCCATTTTTCTTCGTAGGCTTTACGGTCGTTTTTAAACAGCTGTCCCAGTTTTTCAGCCACTTTTTTGGTGATATAGCTGTTTATCTTTTTAACATTGCTGTCGGCCTGCAAAAAGCTGCGCGATACGTTCAGCGGGATATCCGGCGAATCGATCACGCCATGCAGCAGCATCAAAAATTCGGGAACGATGTCTTTTACCTCGTCGGTGATAAATACCTGGCGCGAGAATAGCTTGATCTTATTGCGCTGTACCTCGAAATCGTTTTTCAGTTTCGGGAAATATAAAACGCCGGTCAGGTTAAACGGATAATCAACGTTCAAATGGATCCAGAACAGCGGGTCTTCCGAGAAGGGGTAAAGCTGTTTGTAAAAGTTCAAATAATCCTCATCCTTCAGCTCATTTGGCGCTTTCGTCCATATCGGGTTGGTATCATTAATGATATTGTCAACCTCAACCGATTTATATTTTGGCTTGCCTTCTTCATCAACGCCATCTTCCACCTGCTCGGTCCTGGTGCCGAATTTGATCGGCACTGGCAGGAACTTGCAATATTTATCCAGTATTTCCTGCAGGCGGTGCTTGCTTAAAAACTCCTTCGATTCTTTATTGATATGTAGGATGATCTCGGTGCCGCGCTCAGCCAGGTCGCCTTCGCTGATCTCGAACTCGGTGCTGCCATCGCATATCCAGCGGGCGGGCTCAGCGCCTTCCTGGTACGATAGCGATTGTATCTCCACCTTATCGGCCACCATAAACGCCGAATAAAAGCCCAACCCAAAGCGGCCAATGATCTCGTTGGCATCCTTCGCTTCTTTAAACTTTTCCATAAACTCGGTCGCGCCCGAGAAAGCGATCTGGTTGATATACTTTTTGATCTCTTCGGCGGTCATACCGATGCCGTTATCGGATATGGTGATGGTTTTTTTCTTTTCATCAAACGCCACTTCCACGCGCAGGTCGCCCAACTCGCCGCTATACTGACCGGATGAGGCAAGGCGCTTAATTTTTTGGGTAGCATCAACCGCGTTGGATACCAGCTCGCGTAAAAAGATCTCGTTATCAGAGTATAAGAACTTCTTAATGATCGGGAAAATGTTTTCGGTATGGATCGAAATCGTGCCTTTTTCTTGCATAATATTAAAGTGTTGTTTTGTCGCGGTACGGGTACATCAATGCCTGTTCCAAAGGGGTCTTGGTTGACAAATTGGCAGGGAAGGATAATTAGATGGGGCGGTAGGATGGCTGCATGGCGGGGTCATTAGATTGTTTAGATGGTTGGATAGTCGAAACTTATAAGCAGGGATGGTTAAGATAAGTTGGTAATCTAGCGGTATAAAACGAGGGAAAGAAGGAGGTGGATAAATTAGATCGATTGAATAATTGATTTACTAAGGTGGTTTGGGCGTTTCCGCCTAAAGGCGGATCGCGCTATCCGCTCATACGGCACAAGGCGTTAGTCACAGGCCGGTATCCGCTGCTATCGCTAACGCTGAAACTTTATCAATTTGTTGCTTTCAACAGCGAATTAAAAACGTTACGTACTGCATTTCTTGTGGGTTCGTCGATAATATCCCCATTCGCATCCATTTTCGAGCGAATAAAGGAAATCAGCAGCACGCCACCGTCTGCCATTTTCGCATTTAACGCATGTAATATCAACAATAGTGCAGTATGTGCGTTTTCGCCGCCGGTGGAGGCGGTAATCAATGCAACTGGCTTTTCGGACAGTGAGCCGCTCGATACCGTCCAGTCGAGCGCGTTTTTCAGTGTGCCGGGAACGCCATAGGCATACTCGGGAGTGCAAATAATAACACCGTCGGTCTTAGCCAAAACATCGCGAAATATTGTCACTGCGGCGGGCGGATCATTATTGTCCAGGCCAGGGTCAAAATGCGGGATATCGGCCAAACCGTTGTAAATGGAATAATTTACACCCGCCGGCGCCATCGCGCCTAAATATTGTAACACCGCGTGATTGGAAGAACCCGCACGCAGGCTGCCGGAGATAGCGAGAATATTTTTGTAGTGGACATGCAGCTGGCTTTATAACCTAACCACACAATATTAATGATTAGCATAGTCAGCCATTCGCCTGCAAACAAATATGATGATAAGCTGACTTTGTACAGTCCATTTATTTAACAATCCATTTGATTTATCATCTGCACATCCGCACATTTGCATATCTGCACATTACATCATGATCCACAAAAAAACACGAACCTATATACCCGCCGGCTTTGAAGTTAAATGGGAAAACCTGGAGCCGCTTTATACCGAGCTGCGCGACCGCAAAATAACCTCGGTTGAGGAGCTTGAGCAATGGCTGCGCGACCGGAGTGAACTGGAGGCTGCCCTGGAAGAAGATTTTGCCTGGCGCTATATCCGGATGACCTGCGACACCACCAACGAGGAGTTGCTGCAACGCTTTCAATATTTTGCTACGGAGATCGAGCCGAAAATTGCACCGTTCAGCAATGATTTGAATAAGAAATTAGTAAACAGCGAATATGTTGATCAGTTGGATAGCGAAAAATACTTTATCTACCTGCGCGGCGTAAAAAAATCGCTGGAGCTGTTCAGGGAAGAAAACATTCCACTTCAAACCGAGATACAGGTTGAGCAGCAAAGATACCAGTCGATCACGGGTTCCATGTCGGTGCATATCGGCGATAAGGAATTTACGCTGGAGCAGGCCGCCGTCTTTTTGAAGGACACCGACCGCGCCAGGCGCCGGGAGGCCTGGGAAAAGATCACAGCCCGCCGGCTGCAGGATAAGGACCTGCTGAACCAGCTTTTTGATCATCTGCGGGCGTTGCGGCATAAGGTGGCGTTAAATGCCGGGTTCGAAAACTTCAGGGATTATATGTTCCAGGCATTGGGCCGCTTTGATTATACGCCGCAGGATTGCTACGCATTCCACGAAGCTATTGAGCGGGAAATCGTTCCGATCTTGCGCGAACAGGCTGAAAAGCGAAAAGAAGCATTAAACCTCGACGTTTTAAAACCCTGGGATATGGATGTGGACGTTTCCGGCAAACCGGCTTTAAAGCCTTTTAAAAGCGGGGAGGAGCTGATCGAAAAATCGATCCAATGCTTTACTAGCATCAATCGTTATTTAGGCGAGCGCCTGGAGATCATGAAGGATAACGCCTTGTTCGATGTTGAAAGCCGCAAAGGCAAAGCGCCCGGCGGCTATAATTACCCGCTTTCGGAAACAGGCGCGCCGTTTATCTTTATGAACTCGGCCAATACTTTCCGCGATCTGACAACGATGGTTCACGAGGGCGGGCATGCTGTACATACTTTTTTAACTGCCGACCTGGAACTGAACGACTTTAAGCATTGCCCTTCGGAGGTAGCGGAACTGGCTTCCATGTCGATGGAATTGATTTCCATGGATAACTGGGACGTTTATTTTGATAACGAAGAAGATTTAAAACGCGCCAAACGCGACCAGCTTTTTGACGTATTAAAAACGCTGCCATGGGTGGCCGTAATTGACCAGTTTCAGCATTGGATCTATACCAATCCAGATCACACCGATGCCGAGCGCACCACCGCATGGATAGAAATTTATGAACCCTTTGGCGCCGGCTTTGCCGATTGGAGCGAACATCAGGAGGCCGAGGTCAATCTTTGGCAAAAGCAGCTGCATATATTCGAAGTGCCGTTTTATTATATCGAATATGGTATGGCCCAATTAGGCGCGATAGCTGTTTGGAAAAATTACCGGGAAAACCCCAAAAAAGGATTGCAGCAATATCTCGACGCGTTAAAGCTGGGCTATACAAAAACCATCAAACAGATTTACGAAACCGCCGGCATTAAATTCGACTTCAGCGCAAGCTATGTTAAAGAGCTGGCGGAGTTTGTGAAGGACGAAATGGATAAATTGTAGAGACGCCCCGTATATACGGGGCGTCTCTATCAGGCGTATCAATTGATGTTAGCGCGGGGTTCATTGTAGATCGTTTGATTTGAATGATAATTGTCGGTCTGGCAGTGTAGTAAGCAAATTCATTTATAAGCTTCTATAAGTGGTGCGATCATTTTTGACGCCTGTAGGCGCCAGTTAGGTTTTACAATCTCATAGGTTGTATAAGCATAATATCTTGTGAAGTTCAATTTTGCCGTTCCTGGCTTATAAGGACCCGTTATGCCAATTAATTCCTTCTTTTCTTCCTTGTCGGGAAGCAAAAATTTAAAGACATAGTATACTGAGCCACTTTTTAAGATGCTGCCGAGAAGGGCTATTTTTTGCGGACTTCCATAATCATCCGCCGAAATACTTTGATAAAGACATAATTTCGCGTATTCGTCCTGCCTGCGATATTTGAGTTGTATTTTATTCAACTGTTTCATATTGTCAAACGCCTCCATCAAGTCGTAACGTGTTCCGATACTATCGAGGTACTTATTTACCAGCAGCTGGTTGTTTGGTAAATTATTATAAATGCGGGCAACTATCGCATCTGACGCGTAAAGCCCTTTTGGATCAATCTCTAAATATCTTTTCGTTAATCTATTATTAACATTCGCAAATTTAATCTTTCCTATCAGTTGCATATAGTTATACATCATGCTGTTATACGGATTTTTGTTGCTGTCTTTTAACGATACATAGTGATCTATATCCGCCGCGGCGTAGGCTATAAGGGTTAAATAATTCTCTTTTAAAATTTTATCATAACCCGCGTTCTTCCGATCCGCCATGTGTTTAGCAATCCCTAAAAGTTGACTTCGGTAATTGTCGTATTTAATAAAAGGCAGTAATTGCAGGAAATGCGTAGCGGCAAACTCAATTGAGTCTGTTAACGGTGTAAATATTTCATATGCTTCTTTTATCTTAACAGGAGGATGGCTTGTAAACAACTTCAAGTAAACATCATAACCGGTTTTTTTATTGATAAACGGCAACACATTTAAAATACATCCTCTCAGGTCATCATTACCGTTTAAATTATGGTAAAGGTCCGATAAAAAATTGATGGTAGAATCATTGTTGACCGTTTTAAATTCTTTAATGAGCATATACCTGGCCCCGTCTTTTGAAGTGTCGTCGGGGTAATTCCTTTTTAGCGCAGAGTAAATGTATGGAAGTTCGTCAGTAGTAAATGTATAATAAGAAAGCGCTCCGAGAGCGGTTTTATATACCAGAGTGTCGGTTGAGCCCAGGTCATGGTAAATTTTTTCGGCTTTGGAAGTTGTAAGTGAAAATTTAGGGAGGGTATGTTTTAAAATTAACGAATTGTAAAACATGTTACCTGTTTTATCAAATAACTCCGAGCTATCAACCTTTGCCGACAAGTAATAAAAATTGTCGCCATCGATAAAAATGCGGGTTCTTTTTTTTATCAAAGAGCTTTTTGTAATTGCCGAAAATTCCCGCCCTTTGATCCCGTTTAGCGAGACAACATCAATTTTTAATAACGAATCCTCGTAACCAACCAGGCGGTCGATCATATTTTTATATAACGTGTCAATGCTTTCCGTCCTGAAGTAAGGACTGAAGGTTGAATATTCTAAATCATAAAACCCACCCGAGTTTGGATTAGTGCAAAAATTGACTACTGTGTGCCTGAAGTAGTTGGTATAACTTTTTGTGGCGCTACTGATAACTTGCGGTTTTGAAACCATTGTTATTTTAAAATCAGCGCTATCAGGCTCATAAGTATAATATTCAGGTTCTGCATATGGAAGCAAGCGGAATGAATCAAAAAAAGCGTCCGTTGTATTATTATCCTTTAACCCGGGTTGTAATAATTCTTTGAGCAATATGTAAACACGGTTGCCTCTTGCAAATAATCTGATCTTGGTATTGAAGCCACCTGTTAAAATTATATTCAATTCGCGCCCCTCATACCCATCCTTCCAGATTTTAACCGGTTCGGCCACTATCTTACCTTTATCTTTAAATTCACTGATTAAGCTATTAAATAGCATATTCTTATCGGCAAGAAAAGTTCCGGACGGATAATCGTTGTATCTAAGAAGATATGCTCTTGAGTTCAATGTATCAGTAGCTATATACATATTGAGTTTAAAAACAACTTGTTTGCTTTTCATTTGAGAAGGTACTTCTTTAACTATTTCCTTGGGCTCAAATGGAAGTTTAACAGCAAACGCACCTTTAGGATTACTATATGAAATCCATCTGGCGGCCGTTTTTGTGGGGATCGGTAAAGATGTAAATGAGTTGAAAAAGCGATCGGCATATGATTGATTCAAATGATTATGTTTCGAGCCCGCATAAATAACATAGAGTAAGTTGTTGCCAAATATCATTCGCAACCGGATATAACCACCATTGTTTTTAACCAGCAATTCGGCACAGTGAAGCTTATCATATAAGAATTCCTTTTTACTAATAATATGATTATTGTTTATTTTACTTAGAGATTCGATTTTTTGATCGATAACCTCTTTCCAGTTTGCCGGATTATCCAAGGTTCCTCTTGGTACCGCGTATAGCCCATAGTAAATATCATTTGCCATGTCGGGATAAAGAATGGTATTTACGTCACTTTGAGTATATTTAATAGGAACGCCCGGAAAATTGATGGCATAACCCATGCGTTCGTCACGATGCACCGGCCAGTTCATCTTCGTGTAGTCGATTTTAAATCTATTAGCCACGCCGGTGAAGGTGGCTTGTACCTGGCTAACCTGATAACCAGCTTTTTTTAATAAAGCTATAATACCTTGCGGGCCGGGGAGGTGTGCTACGCCAACTGCCGAAAAAATCGTTCCATTTGCCATGTACCTGATAATGCTATTTGCCATCACTTTGTTGCGTTGCGCAATCACAGAATCCACCATGCCATTTTCTCGGGCGTAATTATAAATAGCGTTCAAATCGCCGGTGCTGTAAACCTTAATCATCTCCTCCCGGTTTTCATTGTCACTTGATTCATCGTTATCCAATAAATCAATAAGCCTTTCCTTAATTGCATTTCCCGACCCATAATATTGATCAAGCTGAGAGGAAGCATCTTCTAAACCAAGAATATTTTTGTTAAACGTTCGCGCCATTCCATATAAATAAGCGTCAATAAAAGAAATCTTATCATCAGGCTTATTATCATCGGGCTCCATTAGCGATTCCAGAATCAACGGATCCGTTTTTGTCATCTTATAACCGTTTTTCTCCTGAAATTTTTTGGCGAGCTTGTTATATTGTTCTTTATTAAGGAGTTTGTCGATATTTCGCAGGGTATCTTTGTTTTGCAGCAACTCGAACATTTTCTTTATAAGCGTGTCCGGATGAACTTCCAAAGCGAAATAAGAGCAGTTTTGAATATCAACCATTACCGAATCACTAAAATTAAAAACCCGTTTATCTTTAACATGCATTGTGCCGAAAAGATATGATGGCCTGCTAAGGCCGTTACCGCTTATTTTCCACAATAAACTGTAATTGGATTGAGAAAAAGCACTAAATGTAAGTAGGCAAGCGAATAAGATAATTACAAGCCTGCGAGAGAGCAATAGTTTGTTAGTCACAAATATTATAGTTGATTAATAAAATTGATCAGCGATCTTTAATTTTTGATCTATTAGTTGCGTCCTAATATATAAAATTTATCATTAGGCAATGCGCTTATCAGATGTTAAATTCGTCTTAATGGGGGTAAAATATTACATCTTTAATCAAATCGTATCCATTAAAACTTATTTCAGCTTTTCGGGTTTAACCCCTTATGAAAAAGGCAGTTATAAGTTTAATACTATTATTATACATCGTTCCCGCGTTCAGCCAACTTGGTAAGCCGGTAACCATTGACAGTTTAGTTACCATTACCATGCCGCCCGGCTTTCAAAAAAAGGACACGTTGGGTCAGCAGGTTTATTCGGCCAATGGTCTTTACGGGTATATGGTGGTGATCAAAGCGCCCAACCCGAAAAGCACGAGAGTTTTAAAACGCGAAAGCGACCTGAACCGGGTTTTAAAGGACTACGTAAAGGGGATCCAGGGGCAATCGGGCAATGGCAGCGCGCAAAATGTACGCGACACCGTTATGGGAAGCCTCGACGCAAAAGTATTCACTCTGCGGACCGATGACGGTAACGGCAATATTTTATACCGCAACTTTGTTCTGCTTTATACCACCGAGGCTACCTACACCTTTGAGTACGGTTATCCTGACGACCGGAAAGACGTTGTAAAAGGCGAATACACCTCATTTATAAGATCGATAAAAATATCGCCCGAGCTTAACAGCCGCGATCAGTATGTCTCCAAGGCAAAGGGGTTATCGAAAAATGCCATGATCGCCATTGGAGCGGGGGCGCTGTTGGTTATCATTATCGCAATCATTCTTTTAACGCGGCGAAAAAAGCGGCGCCATCGCCGCAGGCACTCAGCGGCGCACTAACAGGCCCCGGTTCCAGGCCGGGGTGTGCAGGAATCTTTTTTGGTCGATCCACGCAAGCCATAAAATGGTAATAACTACGCCCATTATAGAGCCGGCGACAACGTCCTCAAAAAAATGTTCGCTAAGGTACATGCGCGAGAAGCCTACCATGATGCCATAAAGCAACAGCAGTATGGCCCGGTTTTTATTTTTTAGCAGGTAAGTAAACAGCACGCCCATGGCAAATGCCGTTAACGTATGCCCGGATGGAAAACTGTTATGGCTTAAAATTTCTACGCCTTTCACAAAATGAAGCTTATTCACCTGGTCTTTAAAATATAATTTTGGCCGCGGAGCATCAAAAGCAAACTTCGCTATTTGCACAGCCAGCGATGTGATGGCGAAAGTTGTCGCCATTAAAAATGCTACCCGGTAATTGTACAATGCAGCTATCGCGGCAAGCACAACGATTGTCCAGCCATTCCCCAGGTCGGTGATATAAGGCTCAATGGTGTCGAGAAGATCTGCATGCCGCATGTTGACGGCAAAATAGATCTCGTCTTTTGTAAAAAGCAGCTTTATGAGGAGGCAGCAAGCTAACAGTACCAGGTAAAGAATCAAAAACAGCTTTGCCTGCTGCAAAACGCCGCGGATGCCTTTCATCATTGTGCAAAATAAGCATACTTATTCAATTCAAAAAAATGGCTATGTTTGAAATGGCGACTTCAACCGGTAAAATAATGTCGAAGAGTTTACTAAGAAAAAAGACGATTGAAAAAATATTGGCTGACGCCGAAAAGGGCTATAGCGATCATGATGGTGCTGCCGGTCCCAGGCTCAACCGCGCGCTAAAGGTTAAGGACCTCACTTTTATGGGGATAGCAGCCGTTATCGGTACCGGCGTTTTTACCGCTATCGGCTCGGCGAGCTTTCATGGCGGGCCGGCTGTAATATTGCTGTTTACATTTACGGCAGTAGCCTGCGGTTTCGCGGCGTTTTGCTACGCCGAATTTGCATCCGCTGTGCCGGTGTCCGGCAGCGCTTATACTTATTCTTACATCGCATTCGGCGAAATATTCGCCTGGATCATCGGCTGGGACCTGTTAATGGAGTATGCCATCGGCAATATCGCCGTAGCTATATCATGGAGCCAGTATTTTGTGCGGGTGCTCGCGGGGTTTAATATTCATATTCCCGCGTGGATGACCATGGACTATCAATCGGCACATGCCGGTTATACCGAGGCTGCCAAACAGCTGGCCAGCGGTAAAACCATAAAAGGGCTGGATGAAACGCTGAGCAGCGCCTATAATGCGTGGGTAAGCGCACCCGGGCTGGGCGGCTTTAAAGTAGTGATGAACGTACCTGCGCTGCTCATCGTAATATTGATCACCTATATCGTATACATCGGCATACGCGAATCCAAAAAAACCAATAATATCCTTGTATTAACCAAGCTCGGCATTATCGTGGTGGTTATTATTGCCGGGGCATTTTACGTAAATCCGGGCAACTGGCACCCATTTATGCCGAATGGTTTCGGCGGGGTGATGAAAGGCGTGTCGGCGGTATTTTTTGCCTATATCGGCTTCGACGCTATCTCGACGACCGCCGAAGAATGTGAAAAGCCACAGCGCGATTTGCCCAAAGCCATGTTCAACACGCTGATCATTTGCACGGTATTATACATTATCCTGGTGTTGGTGTTAACCGGCATGACCAGGTACACTAAACTAAACGTGGCCGACCCGCTGGCCTTTGTTTTTGACGACCTCCATTCAAAAATGGGCAATTTTATATCTGGTGTGATATCCGTTAGCGCCATCATTGTGATCGCATCGGTATTGCTGGTGTACCAGCTCGGCCAGCCGCGCATCTGGATGAGCATGAGCAGGGACGGATTGCTGCCAAAAGTATTTTCGAGGATACACCCTAAGTATAAAACGCCATCGTTTTCGACCGTACTTACCGGGTTCGTGGTAGCTATTCCGGCGTTATTTCTTAACCTCGATGTCGTACTGGCTTTAACCAGCATCGGTACGCTGTTTGCTTTTGTTTTGGTGTGCGGAGGGGTATTGATGCTAAACAGTCAGCCGCAAAATAAGCTGTATTCAAAATTTAAGGTGCCATATTTAAATGGGAAGTACATTGTGCCGGCTTTATTTATCGTTTGCTTTATTTCAATCATGTTGTGGGGCCGTGACTATTTCAGCGAGCTGATGAGCAGCGAAGGTATACCGATGATGGCGTTTTTTGTGGTGGCTACCATCATCATGATACTTACCTTTATTAAAAACTTTTCGCTGATACCGGTGCTTGGATTATTAAGCTGTTTTTACCTGATGGCGCAGGAAAGTTTTACGAATTGGGCACGCTTTGTGGTATGGTTGGTGGTAGGGCTGGTGATCTATTTCACGTATGGATATAAAAACAGCGTTGTTGCCAAAGAGCGCAGGGCAGCCAAATTGAATCACTAAAATGCCGCGAACGCGCGGTGAACAATATTATGGTCACATTAACCACTGTTATCGGGCTAATGGCGGCATTCGGCACAACGGTGTCGTTTTTACCACAGGCTCTTAAAACCATCCGCACAAAAAATACCTCCGGCATATCCCTGTCAATGTACGCACTGTTTACAGCAGGCACACTCTTTTGGCTTATTTATGGATTAATGAGCGGCAGTTTGCCGGTGACCGTCGCCAATGCGATCACCCTGGTGTTCGCCAGCATAATTTTAGTTTATAAGATCAGGTATAAATAATATGCGACCGTCGGTCAGAACTTTAATGTTATGCCAAGCGTGGTTTGAATTTCGCTAACCGGCTGTTTGGTATTGTACCGGCCGATGGTCCCGTCATCATTAGCGTAGTTAATTTTAAGGCCATCCGACTTAATGTAATTGGCTTTTAAGCCGATGTCCCAGTGGTCGCCGATGCTGTAGCGCAAGCCGGCGCTGCCGCCATAGGCGAATGCCTTTGCCAGCGAGCTGTGCTGCTCGATAACCGCGCTGCCGCCCGATCCATTGTCAAACACCATGGCGAACGATGGGGTAGAGGTGCTTTTTATGATCCCGGCCGAAACTCTCAGGTCGAGCGTAAAGCTTTTATATAAAAAGGAATATTGGGGGCCGGCCATTAAATTAAAATTATGATAACGGTTAACAGCGGTGATCGTAGTTTCATCTTTATTAAAGTCGGTGGTGTACCCACTTGTCAGATTTTGCACGTCGGTGTTATTCAGCTCGCCCTGGTCCTGGAAAGAAATTACCGCGCCGATGGCTAAATTCTTATACAAATAATAAGCGCCGTCGAACCCTATGGTTACCCCTTTTTTTGCAAAGCCCGATTTGTAATTGCTATAAGTTGCCTGTGTGAAATCGCCAGTGGGCACCGATAACCCGCCGAAAAGGCTGATGTAGCTTTTAGCGTATGTTTTCGTGTCCTTATCCTGTGCATTCGCGGTCAACGATAACACGATGATGGCGGCAGAAAGAATGATAGTAAATGTTTTTTTCATGCGACGAGATAGCGATGCTTATGTTTTAAACGATGTGCTAAATATTTGGTAATGCAAACGTATAAAGGATTGTGATAGTATGCGGCGCAACTGCTAAAAAATGTTAAATACGGCATGTAACAATCCTATTGCATATTTATGGATAGGTTTCCCGCCTACAGAGGAATTGCGTTTAAAACAAGAGGCCGGAGTGGTTAATCAAATGCAATAGATGGCTATAAGCAGGTAGTTTTGCGGAGACTATTGCGGCTCAATCCACGACTCCGGGAGTCGCGTGTTTATAGACCTGAAATTAAGTAGCCAACGCTCCGTAGGTGCTTCCTGATGGACATAAATTTGATACGCGATTTAACCCGTTGCCGCCGCGGTTAAATTAAGTTTTATTCAAAATGTATTAACTTGGTATGATTAACTCTGTAGATGCTTACTTATTCAAAACAAAACTACTATGGCCAAACCGACAACCATTGACGAATATATAGCGACGTTTCCCAAAGAAACCCAGGCAAAACTGGAACAGGTTAGAACGGTTATTAAAAATGAGGCGCCAGGTGCCACGGAGATGATAAGCTATAGCATTCCGGCTTTTAAACTGAAGGGAATGCTGGTATGGTTTGGCGCGCATACCAACCACATAGGCTTTTATCCGCGAGGGTCAGGTATAGAGAAATCTCAGAAAGAGTTTGCGGGCTACAAACATGCAAAGGGATCGGTACAGTTCCCGCTGGATAAACCCTTGCCCCTGGACCTGATCGGTAAAATTGTGCGGTTCAGGGTTGCCGAAAACCTGGAAAAGAGATTAAAGAAAAAAGTTGGATAGCTGGATATAAGCCGGCGCTTAAAATTCAAAAGCTTTTTTTCTGAACAGCGCTTTTATGATCCTGTCCTGGATACCGAGATAGGTTCCGGATTTTTTTATCTCATCTGCCGACACACCATATTTTTTCGACCAATAATCTTCTTCATAGTTCTCGCGGATCTTAGCCAGGTCCTGGTCATGTGCGTCGATTTTAACCTTGTTATTCATGATGATTATATTAAATTGATCAACAAATAATAGTAGGTTAAAGGTAACGGTGTAATGTTAATTTAATATTAAGCTTTCATTACTATAACATCAAGCAAGTGTGGTCTGCAGACGGTGATCGGCAGGGCGGCAAACTAAGGCGTGGTTATTTTTTTAGAGCAGTATACTCCGCACTGGCGGCGGCGGCTTTTTTTAGATTATCGGTAAGTTCGGTAATTTTCATCGGCTTGGCCATATATTCATCCATGCCGGCGCTTATACAAATTTCGCGGTCGTTGGCAAGTGCGTTTGCGGTAAGGGCTATAATAAATGGCTGCGGATAGGCAAAGGTACGTTCGCGTATCCTGACGGTTGCTTCAAGCCCGTCCATCCCGGGCATCTGCACATCCATCAATATAACATCGTACTGCCTTTTTTCCATCATCGCCAGTGTTTCGACACCGTTAACGGCCATGTCAACGGTATAACCTAATTTATGAAGGACACTTTTGATCAGCTTTTGATTAATGGCGTTATCCTCGGCTACTAAAATATTGAGCGGAAACTGCCGCGCAAAAGATTCATCGAATAAACTGGTATTTTTTTCGGGCGCCGGCGTATCAATGTGCTGTTTTATGGCCGCGTACACAGCCTTACAAAGCAGGCGCTGTTTTACCGGTTTGGTTAATATGGCCGATGGTACGCCCCGGAGATCCTTTTTCACTTCATCGCCGACAGTGCTTAACATAATAAGAGGGACCGCGAGCATATTATCGATGGCCTGCATAAACTCAGCATCGTCCATCCCGGGCATTTCTATATCGGCGATAAGCAGGTGTATATCGCCGTTATCCGATAATATCTTTAGCGCCTGCATGGCCGACGAGGCTGTGATGACCACAAGCCCCCAGTGCTGCAGCTGCATAGCTAAAATATCGAGGTTGGTTTTATTGTCGTCGGCTATCAATACCTTTCTGCCCTTTAGCTTCTTCATATCCGCCTGTTCGCGGGCAACGCCCGGCTGTATACGGGGGGCGCGTGTTTTTATGGTAAAGCTGAATGACGCTCCGCCGCCGGCCGGGCTTTCAACCCAGATATCGCCGCCCATCAGCTTAACCAGCCGCTCGCTGATGGCCAGCCCAAGGCCGGTACCGCCGTATTTTCGGGTAGTCGACGAGTCAATTTGCGAGAATGCCTTAAATAGCATAGCCAGTTTTTCGTCCGGTATGCCGATGCCGGTATCTTTAACCGTAAATACAATTTCCAGTATGCCGTCATCCGCCTGTCTGGCTATATCCGCTTTTACAACTACTTCGCCCTTGCGGGTGAATTTAAGCGCATTATTAACCAGGTTGATCAATACCTGTTTTAAGCGCAGGCTGTCGCCGGTAATTTGAGCCGGCAACTCGAACCCGATTTGATAAAGAAGCTCGATGCCTTGTTTGGCGGCTTGCTGCGCAAACAGGTCCATCACCTCTTCAACACTTTCGCGAAGGTCAAAATCAGCCTCCTCTATCTCCATCTTGCCGGATTCGATCTTTGAAAAGTCAAGAATGTCATTAATAACGGTTATCAGGTTATTGCCGCAGGTAATAATGGTGTCGGTATATTCCTCCTGCTCGCTGGTTTGGTTCGTATCGCGTAATAACGATGCCATGCCGATCACGCCGTTCATCGGCGTGCGTATTTCGTGGCTCATGGTGGCTAAAAACAGGCTTTTTGCCTGGTTAGCCTTTTCCGCGTCTTCGCGTGCTGATTTTTCTTCTTCCGTTTTCTTTTTCAGCTCTTCGTTAAGCACCTGCAGGCTGGCTGTTTGAGTGTTCAGCTCCTCAACTTTTTGTGATACCTCGGCAGTACGTTGTATAACCTGTTTTTCGAGCCGCGCCTTTTGCATGCTTATAACGCCCATCCGATAACGGTAGGCGATGTATAAAACAGTTATAACGGCCAGCAGCGCCAGGCTTCTGAACCACCATGTGGCCCAAAACGGCGGTGCAATAATGATCGTTACAGACGTACCGGCGTTATTCCACACGCCGTCGTTATTTGCTGCTTTTACCAGTAAGGTATAAGTTCCCGGATCGAGATTGGTATAGGTGGCTTTGTTCGTATTGCCCGCATATATCCAGTCCTTATCAAAGTTTTCCAGTTTAAAGGCGTATTGATTATACCCCGGCTGTAAATAATTTAATGCAGCAAACCGGAAGGAGAGCGATGACTGATCGTAACTTAGCCTGATCTGTTTTACCGCGCTTATATCATTTGCTATAGGCGACCCCGGCCGGCCGGGAATGATGTCTTTATTAAAAATTTGGAAATCAGTAATGTATACCGGCGGTATAAACGGATTGGTGGTAATTTTCGCGGGATAAAACGTGTTTAACCCGCCGGTACCGCCGATAAACATTTCGCCGTCACGGGCTTTTAATACCGCGTTATATTCAAACTCGCCTTCCTGTATCCCATCATTGGCCTTAAACTGGCGCACGGCATAGGTGCCAGGGTTAAACTCGGTAAGGCCGTTGTTGCCTGCTATCCATAAATTGCCGCTGTTATCCTCGCCGATACTTTTAATTAAATTAACGGCAAGCCCCGCTTTATTTGTGTAAAGCAAAAATTTCCGTTTTAGCGGGTCAAAAAGGTACAGGCCTGCCTTCCCCACCCAAACCCGGCCCCTCGAGTCGGTAAAAACGCTTCCCAGGTCCTGGGTCGTTCCGGCCTTGTCAAAATAAACAGACAATCGCCGCGTCTTTAAATTATAGCAGTTTAAGCCGCCGTCGAGCGTCCCTATCCACAGGTTGCCTGCATGATCTTCATCGATACACCATATATTATTTCCCGACAACGTTTTACCATCCACATCTTTTACCAATCGCTTAAAGCAGTGCGTTTTGCGGTCGAATAAATTCAAGCCGTCCCAGGTGCCTACCCAAAAATTACCCTCGCTATCCTCAAAAGCCTTTGTCACCCAATCTGAACTAAGACTGGTACTGTCGCCCGGTTTATTTTTAAAGTGGATAAATGCCCCGGTTTTGCGGTCGAATAAATTTAAGCCGCCGGCCCATGAACTTACCCAAATGTTACCCGCCTTATCCTTGATAATATCGGTTATCGCTTCGGAGCCGACGCTTTTCGGGTTGAGCGGGTCATGGTGGTACTGGCGGAAAGTATGGTTTTTCCGGTCGAATAAATTCAGCCCGCCACCATCGGTCCCCACCCATATGCCATTATCATCCTGGCAAAAGGAGCGTACATCGTCGTAGCTGATGCTTGCGGCGCCCTTGTCGTGACGGTACAGGTTGAATTTATCGGCGCCGGGTGCATACAGGCTGACGCCGCCGCGGTGCGTGCCCACCCATAAATTTCCTGCTTTATCCTCGGTGAGCGCTGTAGCGGTTTTTTGGGATAGCGAATGCGGATCGAACGATTCGTGCCGGTAGTGAAAAAATGAATCGGTTGTGGGGTCGTAAAAATTAAGTCCCTCATTCACGGTTCCCACCCAAACGCGGCCCTCCCGATCGATAAGTAACGCACCCGACCAAAATCCCAGGTCGTCGCCCGACAGGCTTCGGTTGTCGTTTAGCTTGTGTGTATACTGCTTATAGGTGTTTTTTGCCTGGTTGTATACAATTATCCCGGCATGCATTGTTCCCAGCCATAAATTTCCCGAACGATCCTGTTGTATGTATTTGATCTCGTTACCTTTTTTGCCAAAGGGATTGGCGTATAAGGTAAAGGTTTTGGCTGCCCGGTTTAACAAAGCCAGGCCCGAATTGGTAGCCACCCAAAGGTTATTGGCTGCATCCTCAAAAACATAGTTCACATAATCATCGGGTATGCTGTTTTTATTGGCCGCATCATGGCGATAATGGGTAAATGTATGCTTGGTACGGTCGAATAAATTGAGGCCGCCGCCGCCGGTGGATACCCAAAAGTTATTTTTTTTATCCTCGTAAATATTAATAATCGTATTGCTGCTGATACTCTTGCCGTCCCGGGGCTTGTTCCAATAAGGGGTGAAATTATTTTTATTGGCGTTATAGTGGCTGAGGCCGTTGGCCGTACCGATCCACAGGTCGCCGCGATGATCGTTATACATGCAGCGGATAAAATTATCGCTAACTGTGGTGGTATCTTTTTGGTCATGGCGGTACACCTGCATGGTAATACCGTCATACCTGTCCAGCCCGTTAAGCGTACCGAACCACATAAACCCGCGGTTATCCTGGCAGGTGCTGAACACATAGCCGCTGGAAAGCCCCTGCTCAACGCTTATTTGCTTAAATCTTAAATCGGGCGCCTGCGCAAATGTGAAAGCGGTGTTTAGGACAAACACGAAAACCAGGTATAACCGGTTATTTAACCGGCTGCTACCCAAACCAAGGCAGTACTTTAAGCAAGAATTCAATTAGCGAGGTTTTAGTCAGGATAAAAATAATGTTATTATACGAAACTATAATATGAAAGTTATTCTTTAGTTTCAATTATTACGCATGTGCCGGCTATATAAGCTGCTCATATACTATCATATATATGATAGTATTAAGCGGTATCGGCGGCATGGCTGCCCGCCGTGTACAATATATATAAATAACCTCTATGAGTGTTTGGTTTAGCCGAAACAATTTATATTTACCGTGCCCATTTATCTTTAAAAATGATGCGAAAGCTTGCCCTTATTTCAGCTGCCTTATGCTTGTTTTTTAACATTTCCAATGCCCAATACGGCTCGTTCGATACGGCAAAAACGGTAAAGCCGTTCAAGCTGTTCGATAACCTGTATTATGTGGGCAACGATGCGGTTAGCGCTTACCTGCTTGTGACGGATAAAGGCCTTGTGCTGATTGACGCGCTGTATGGCAAGTTTGCCGGCAATATACCACAGGCCTGCCGCGAGCTGGGCTTCGACCCCATGCAAATAAAATATATCCTTTGCACGCATGGCCATTTTGACCATTGCGAAGGCGCCGAACAAATTAAGCAGCTAACACACGCCCGCATTGGCATGACGGCGCCCGACTGGGACGAAGCGGAGTGGAAAACCAAGGCGCCCTATACCAGCGTTACCGTTAAAATGATCCGCGATTGGGTGATCCGCGATGGCGACGTGCTTAATCTGGGCAATACCACGCTGCACTTTTACCAAACGCCGGGGCATACGCCCGGCGTACTGTCGATCGCATTCCAGGTGCGAGACCGGGGCAAAACCTACAACGCTTTTATGTTTGGCGGGGTGGGACTGAACTTCGACGGTGTGGAGCGAACCGAAATGTACCTGCATAGCCTGGAGAGGATCATGCAGATGAAGAATATCCAGGTAAATATTACCAATCACCCGGATCCCGGCCAGATATTCGAAAAGGAAAAGCTGCTTGCCGCCCGCAAGGCCGGCGAACCTAATCCGTATGTGGCGCGGGCCGAATTTCAAAGCTGGCTGGCAGACCTGAAAAAAGCGGCCGAAGATAAGCTGGCGGACGAAAAGAAAAAAGTGGGCAAGTAGTCACCAAGCCGGCCTTTCTCATGCTATGGCAAATAATGCCGGACAGTATAAACGCAACTGGACCTCGGTAAGGTTAGCTGAATGAGTGATCATGTCATCGATGAGCGACCGCTTTAAGCAGGTGAGGTTGGTGCCTATGCTGCGGATGGCTTTAAGGCGGGCGGCATCCAGGTTACGGGAAGCAACGGCCTGGTAATTGCAGTTTTTTTCGAGCAAAGCGATGATCTGCGCTTTATACGAATCCGGCTTTGCTACCCATTCGGGCAACAGGCCGTGCGCGGCGGCGAGTTGAGCTGATATGGTGCCCGACTTAAGATTGTTGAAAAAGCCGCTGACGCACTTATCCAGGTCCCATCCCAACGACAGATAAGCGATCTGTTTACCTTGTTGATTATGATATAAATTTTGCACCATTTGGAAATTTTTAATGCGCGCCATAAATACATCCACGGTGCGTAGCAAAAGCGTAAAGGTGTTGTTATACAACCCGGCGAAAGGCAGCTTATTGCCGGCATCGCTTACGCAAACGATGGAGCAGTTGTATTCGGAATGTTCTTCCGTTAATTTGTGTACCCCCTGGTTATCATATGCGCCGCCATCTACCAGCTTTGGGTCGATCAGCGCGGCCTGCGCGGGATCAGCAAAGAATTGCTTGTCGATAGATACCGGTGTAAAGGCGAAGGGGACGCAGGACGATGCCATTACGGCACGGGCGATGGGAAACTCATGTGCTTTAAACAAAATAGGCGGCTGTTGGTAGGCATACACGCTGTCGCCCATACGATTGGATGAGAAAGTAAAGTGCCTGGCCGTTTGAAGGTTTGTTGAGCCGATGGCTATTAATGGCCTTGAACATAGCTCCGAAAGTTTTTTTTCGTTGAAAAAAAATTTGTCGTACGCTCTTTCAATAACACTTCCCGCCGGAAACAGTTTAAACTGGTACCTGATAAGGATGTAGACCAGGACAATAATTGGCGCCACAGCAAACGGCGCAAATCGGGTAAAGCTGATAGTGACCGAAAGGCCGATAGAAACCAGCGCGAGTAACACCGTGCGGATAAATTCCCATGAACGTAAAGTATAACCGATAACGCTTTTTGTTGAGAGCGCGGTTATCATTTCTTGTTCAAACGCGGCATAAGATTGTTTTGAAAGGCATAAGGCTGCCCCGGTGATAGAGCCGCCGGAAATGGTTGAGAGCACGTCGACCCGGTCGAGCAGGCCCAGTTCATGCAATTTTCGCAATGTGCCCAGGTGAAACCCCGCTGCGCGGTAGCCGCCGCCCGAAAGCGCGAGGCCGAATTTTTTTTCGCTTACCATATTGTGATTAGAAGGTTTGGCTGTATGAATTGCTCATACACTTATAAAAGTAACAGGTAATTAGCTAATTATCAAACAAATGGAATAATTTAATTGTGGTGTGACGGATAGGGGCTTCCGGCATTGCCGGAGGCTTTTCGTAACCAACCGGGCATAATCTCTTACTCCAATTCCAAAATATACTCTCCGCTTCCGGGTACGGTTACGCTTTTGCTTATATCGATGAGCTGCCCTGTTATTACATCCCTGCCTTTGGTATAATGGCCGGTAATATCGCTAAAGCGGTTCATTTCGATCGTTTTATCCTTTTGTGTGCCATTTAGCATCACCAAAACAATATGTTTGCCTTTCATTCGCCCATAAACATAAACGCCGCTTCTTTCAGGCGCATAGTGTATCAATGTTCCCTGTGTTACGGCTACATTCGTTTTTCGCCATTGCAAAAGCTTTTGCATATAATCCCATGCTTCATTTTGCACAGGCGTGCGGCCCGCTTTGGTAAAAGCATTGGTGGTATCGCCCGCCCAGCCGCCTGGAAAATCCTTGCGGATCCGGCCGTCGCCTTCAGCTTTGGTGCCCGTCATTAATATTTCGGTTGCGTAATAAATTTGCGGTATGCCGCGTGTGGTAAGCAAAAAGGCCAGTCCCTGTTTATAGCGCTTAAGATCGGGTTCGCCTTCGCGATTAAAACGGCTCATGTCGTGGTTATCCAGGAAGATCATCACGTGGTAAGGGTCGGGGTATAAAAAATCCTGTGCTATATCTTCATAAATATTGTTCAGGTTACCGTCATCCTTTTTGCTGTCGAAACCGTCCTGGCATAAAAACGTAAGCGGAAAGTCCATCGATGTTTTGAGATGAGAGTTCCTGCTATCCAGTTTCGAATTGGCCTGCCACCAGGCCGACGAGCCGGTTTTATTGTACCAGGTTTCGCCCACGATGTTAAAGTTGGGATATTCGTCATTCACCTCTTTGCACCAGCGCGAAAGAAAATCAAAATCCATGTACGAATAGGTATCCTGGCGTATGCCGTCAATACGGGCATATTCTATCCACCATATGCTGTTTTGTATAAGATAAGTAGCCAAATGCCTGTTGCGCTGGTTCAGATCCGGCATGCCGCGTGTGAACCACCCGTCGCGGAATTTTTGCCGCTCGGTTTTAGAAGCATGTATATCCATTACCGACACCGTATTATGATTGGTTTGCACAAATTTGGCGCTGTCGTTTATCCAGTCCTTCGATGGCAGGTCGTTCATCCACCAATGCGAGCTGCCGCAGTGGTTAAATACCATATCCATCACCATTTTTAAACCTTTTTGGTGACAGTCCCTCACCAGCTGCCTAAACTCCTCATTTGTGCCGAAGCGCGGGTCAGTCTTATAATAGTCGGTAATGGCATAGCCATGATACGAGCCGCCCCGCATGCGGTTTTCCTGGGTGGGGTTAAGCCATACGGTGGTGATACCCAGGTCTCGTAAATAATCCAGGTGCTGTGCTATCCCTGCAATATCGCCGCCATGGCGCGCGTTGGGATTTTTACGGTTCACCATTACATCGTCCAGGTTATCGTTGCCGGGATTCCCATTGGCAAAGCGGTCGGGTGTTATAAGGTATAAAACATCGGCCGCGTTAAAACCCATCGCGCCGCTTTCGCGGCTGCGTGCCCAAAGCGGGTAATTATAGGTAAGCTTGTCACCGCCGGATGTAAAGTGCAGCGGTACATTGCCGGGTTTTGTACCCGGGGCAATATTGACGTAAATAAACAGGTAATTCGGATTATCCGTCTTAGCTACTTCCTCGATCTTCACCCCGGGATAGTTAATCGTTACCGCCGACTTGCCGATCTGCGGGCCATAAATCATGATCTGCAGGCGGTGATTTTTCATGCCTACCCACCAGTTGGCCGGTTCCACCCGGTTAATGGTGATGGCCTTTGCCGGCGGCGCCATAAAAAGGGATGCCAGTACAACGAAGGGGAACATACGTTTATACATAAGTTTAATTTTTAAATACCAGGTACGAATAGGGTGGAAGATCAACGGTGTTGCTTAACGTGCTTTTTTGACCGGTAAAAACATTTTTCCATTTGGTTCCGGTTAAATTTAGGGGTACGTTAAACGAAACTGCTTTATTTCGCAGGTTGGATAATACCAGCACTTTTTCGGTGCCCGCCTGCTTTAAAAATGCGCATACGTCAGTACTGCTAAAGCTGGAAAGCTGCCCCCGCCTGACGGCGTTGCTATGATTTCTGAAAGCGATGATCCGTTTATACTCGCCGGTCACCTGCAGCTTGGGCGTCCAGTCGATTTTTGTTTTTGTAAAAGGGAATACCAGCCGGGCGCTCATACCCACTTCCTGGCCATTGTAAATAAAGGGAACGCCCTGCATATAAGCCACCACTACGAATGCCGCCATCGATCCCCGCTCGCCGCCAAACAGATCCAGCGGAGTACCGTCCGAGCTGTTTACGTCGTGGTTGGTTAAATACCGTACCATTTGCTGCCCATCGGACGCCGGTCGATATTCAACCTTATTGATGCTGTCGATGGAGCGCACGGGCTTCCCCCGGCGAAACACCTGCCTTAAGTTCCCGTAAAACTTGAAGCCAAAGTTATAATCGAACCCGTCAGCAAACAGGTCCTTGCGGCTGCCTTCGGCTAAAAACAGCAGCTTATGATTTTTCATATTTCTTAAGGTATCGATCGCCTGCACCCAAAAATCCGAGGGCGGGCCGTCGGCATAATCGCAACGGAAACCGTCCACATTGGCGGTAAGCACCCAATACTTCATGCTTTTTATCATGGCCATGCGCATATCGGCGTTTTTGAAGTTCAGCTGCGCCACATCGTACCAGTTAAAGCCCGGCGGACTTACCACTTTCCCCAAGCTGTCTGTCAGGTACCAGTCCTTATTTTTCATCCAGGGGTTATCCCACGCGGTATGGTTGGCCACCCAATCCATCATCACCGCCATGCCCCTTTTGTGTGCGCCGGCCACTAAATTGCGCAGGTCGGCAAGCGTTCCAAAGTCCGGGTTAACGCCCCTGTAGTCGCGTATGCAGTAGGGCGAGTTGGTGGATTTTAATATCCCCACCGGGTAAGTCGGCATCAAATAAAGCACATTGACGCCTAAAGCTTTGATCGAATCGAGCCGGGCAGTAACGCCTTTAAAATCGCCGGTGCTGCTAAATGCGCGGATATTCACCTGGTAGATCGAGACATCGCGCCGGTCGGGAACGCCGGTAAAAGGGCGCCCGTATTGCGGCACATCCCGCTGGGTAAGTATCGGATCGGTAACCTGCGCGGCAACGTTTTGCAGCGTAAACGCCATCACCGCCAATAACAGGAACATCGTTATCTTTTTCATAAACTATAGAATTACTTAGGAGTATTATCGATACGCCGGGAACGTTCCCGAAAGGTTAAACAATTATAAATAGTTTATGCGGGCAATGCAAATTAAAATAACCTAGGTGGGTTTATTAACAAGATTGATACAGATTAACTCACAGCAAGAGACCTGCGAGGACTTGAAATGTGTATAGATTCTTCTCCGCCAGCCGGCGGATCAGAATGACAAGGTTGCCTGTATGTACCCGCCAAAAAAAAACCGCTGTAATTAAAGCCGTCGATCGCACGCTTTCTAATTACTTATCCCTAAATTTATCCTATGGAACCAGGAAACCTTTGTAAGCATATTGAAAGTTTAAGCAGCCTCAAACAGGCAAAAGACCATGTTTGCGAGGAGTGCATAAAAACCGGCGACAGCTGGGTGCATTTACGAACTTGCCAGTTGTGCGGCGCTACGTTGTGCTGCGACAGCTCGCCGAACCAGCACATGACCAGGCACTTTGAGGTCACGGGTCACCCAGTCGTCATCTCGGCGGAGCCCGGCGAACGATGGATATTTTGTTACGAGGATGATGTGTTTGCAGAATACTGATAAAAAAGCGATGAACAATAACTGGCCGGTTTTAAATTACCACGAATTGAAGAATACCGTTGAAACGGTACAGCTATGGACGCAGATTGTGGGCAAGATAAGGCTGTGCAAAATGCCCTGGATCAATCATTCGTGGCATGTTACCCTGTATGTATCGCCTCGCGGACTTACCACCGGCAGCATCCCCTATGAGAACGGAGCCTTCCAGGTTGATTTTGATTTTATCCGTCACCAGCTGCTGATTAGCACCAGCGCGGGCAAAACTGCCGTTGTGGAACTGCACCAGCGTACCGTCGCCGACTTTTATAAAGATGTGATGAACCGGCTGAACGACCTGGAAATTAACGCGAGGATCTATGCACGTCCAAATGAAATTGATCCGGCTATCCCCTTCGAAAGCGACGACACCCATTATGTTTATAACCCGGTGCAGATGCATAATTTATGGCGCGCCTGGGTAAAGATCGACGCGATATTTATGCAGTTCCGTGCAAAGTTTACAGGCAAGTGCAGCCCGGTGCATTTTTTTTGGGGCGGTTTTGACCTTGCCGTTACCCGGTTCTCCGGCCGCAAAGCACCAATATATCCCGGCGCCATACCGAATATCCCGGCCGAGGTTATGCAGGAAGCTTATTCGCACGAGGTTAGCAGCTGCGGATTTTGGCCGGGAAACGAGCAATTGCCCTACCCGGCATTTTATGCTTACTGCTATCCAACCCCCGCTGCTTTCGGCAAACAGCCGGTTAAGCCAAACGAGGCATTTTTCAGCAATGAAATGGGTGAATTTTTTCTGCCTTACGAGGCTGTAACAAAAGCCGCCGACCCCACAGCATATTTAATGCAGTTTTTACAATCCACCTACGAGGCCGCCGCCAATACAGGCAACTGGGACAGGTTAGCGCTGGAGGCCGATTTCTCGAAATTTGAAAAGAGACATTTATAACTCAATTTTAAAACGTAAAAGTATATGATGGCAACACATAACGGGAGCATAGAAGGTGCGACATGGCCCATGCCTAAATTCAGGTTCGAAGCAGACTTTGGGACCGGGTTGGCGCGCGTGGCATTCCAGGAAGTTTCGGGAATGGACGTTAAAAACCAGGTTCAATATCGCAAAAGCAACAGCCCCGGTTTTTCAACTCAAAAAACGCCGGGCATCGCCAAATATGGTAATATTACACTGAAGCGCGGTATATTTGTTAACGACAATACCTTTTGGAACTGGCACCAGCAGATTGTGATGAATACCATAACACGCCGAACGGTGCTAATTAAACTGCTGGATGAAAGTGGAAAGCCGACCATGCAATGGACCTTGTTTAATGCGTGGCCAACGAAAATAACCAGCACCGATTTGAAGTCAGATGGTAACGAGGTAGCCATTGACACCATCGAACTTGCCTATGATCATCTAACCACATCGAATGGTTGATTGGGACACAGAAAGGACCTGACGTTTCTCATTTCCTTAAAATCTTATCCATCGCCTTTCCTTTCGCCAGTTCGTCAACCAGCTTATCTAAATAGCGGATCTTTTGCATCAATTTATCATCGATCTCTTCCACGCGGTAACCGCAGATCAAACCTGTAATCTTCGACACATTCGGATTTAACTGTGGCGCCTTGTTGAAAAAGGTTTCAAGATCGCTTTTATCGTCGATCTGCTTTTGCAATGCGTGGCTATCATAGCCTGTAAGCCAACGTATAACCTCATCCACTTCGGCTTTAGTGCGGCCCTTTTTTTCCGCCTTTTTGATATAAAGCGGATAAACGCTTGCGAACGACATCCGGTATACTCTTGAATTTTCCATCTTTTTAATTAACAAAGTTAATTTTTTGCAGACGATTGCCTCAAACCAAAAAAGTCTTCAGACTTACGACTAAAGACTTTTGACTTGATTAAGCGACGATAAGATATGGATCTCGGACTCTTTATTACGGATTGTGAAGATTATAGAGCTAACTAAAATAGTTATATCATCTTAACTAATTCATTTTTATACATTAAATTTGTTATCAATGTATTTAACGTCGAGTGGATAAGCTAAAACGAATGCTATGACATTAAAAGAAAAATTAGAAAAGCTTAAAAAATCGCAAGATCAAATGACTGCGTCTGATTGGGAAGATTATAAAGATTTGTGGAAAAAGTCCATAACAGAGCTGCAACACACAATAATGTATAAATGGCTTACAGAATACGAAGAAAACAAATTAATGGAATTTGCAATAATTCCAACAATGAGAATTGATCCCTATATTGGAGAGTATCTAACTGCAATATTAGAAATAACTTTGACAGGGAATAAGTTTATTGTGTTAGAGCCTGTCACTGGTGTAACTGCAGATTATGATGGTAAATTAGAGCTTTATATGAGAGGAAATGTTTATAAAAAAGTAAATATTTTGCGCAGAATAATTAGCGAAACTAAATATGAGTGGATGGTCGGAACATCATACGATATCAAAGAACATTATAAACTTGATAAATCGAAACTTGAAAATATTATTGACCAATGGTTACAATAAACAATGAAGACTTAAGAAATATCTATCATTACCTAGTAACCATTGAAAACACTATTCAAAAAGAGATCAGACATGTTAGAGGAAATAAATCTCATTTAGATAAGATGGTTCCTGAGCAATTGTCAAAAGTATATTCTACCAAAGAAAAAATTGCATTTACATTTATTGACAATTTGATACGAACAATTTATGATAATTCAGTAATTGCTCTTACCGCTACATTTGAACGAGTAGCTTTTGCTAAATATAGAACAACCTACGGGGTAATTAAGTCCACAATTAACGCTCACTCAATAAAACCGTTAAACTATTTTGATTCAAAGGAAAAATTTGTGAATGATCAAATCGATAGACTATCAGGAATACTTTTCTTAATAGAAAATATTATCGACGATGACTTATTCAATAAATTAAAAATCATAAAAGATCACAGAAATTATATAGCGCATGGTAAAAGAGATTCACAACCTCCAGCCATTGAATATTCTATAGATGATATTGCTACCGTTCTTGATGGTGTAATTAGCGAAATCGAGAAATAATAGCTAGCTAGCTAACTAACTCCGCCAGTCGGCATATCAGAGTCACAAATTGGATAAATAGAAGTACGCCCCAAACAAAAAAGTCTTCAGACTTACGACTAAAGACTTTTGACTTAACTAAGTGACCCCGCTGAGGCTCGAACTCAGGACCCACAGATTAAGAGTCTGTTGCTCTACCAGCTGAGCTACGGAGTCGGATATTTGGCGGACCCGCCTGCCGGACGGGCAGGCAAAGAAACGGATTTTTTTTTATTTCGCGGCGGTAACTGCCAGGATCAATGCCTGGGACTAACGGCATGATTTGGTCATTAACGGCATTCCTGGTGGTTAGTATTTAAAAATTAGCCGTTTACCGAACACGCCAGATTTTGGTTTCCTAATTGGTTAATCCCGGCCCGGCAGCTACTAAAGCTGCAACAATTAACCCGAAAAAAATCACGACACCCCCTCCAACAAATAGCAATGTTTTAGTGGTGCGCCTCGCCCTTATATGTTTAACAGCATATATTTTAAACGTTTTTACATAGAGGGAATCATTTAAGAGCGAAACGTTAGATGTGTTTGCAGATGGTTTAAAGTAATCTGAAGCGGGGTTGTGCAGATTACGCAATACCGCCTTTTTATTGGCTTTATTGTACATGAAATTTTTAGCGTCCTGCTTTGCCGCGGAAATAATCGCAACGGAATCTTTTTGTAACCCCTGGGCTTTTATCGACAAAAAAAGGAAAATTAGCGCTATTAAGGGTAAAAGGGTTTTTGTCATAGGTGACGTCTAAATACTTTATACAACTTAAAGATAACTATTTTGTTTGGGTTAACTAATATGCAGTCGCAAACGTTGTAAAATTTCGTGTTACAAAGTGGATCGAAATAAGTTGTATTTTGGCGGGGATTACAGATTAGAAAGAAAGCTTTAAGCTTTCTGCTTTTACCCCTGCCTGCCGGCGGGCAGGTTTCGCCTTTCACCTTTCGCCTTTTACCTTTCTCCTTCTCCCTACGCCATCGCGTAAAGCTCGTCCCGCTGCTTTTGCACCGCTTCGCTGCTGATGTACTCGTCGTAGGTCATCAGCTTATCGATGGCGCCGCCGGGGGTTAATTCAATAATACGATTGGCCACGGTATGCACCAGCTCATGGTCGCGCGAGGTGAAGAGGATGGTCCCGCGGAAGTCCTTCATGCCGTTATTAAGTGCGGTAATGGATTCAAGGTCGAGGTGATTCGTAGGCTCGTCGAACATGAGGAGGTTGGCCGATTGCAGCATCATGCGGCTGAACATGCAGCGCATTTTTTCGCCGCCCGACAGTACGCTGCTTTTCTTTAACACTTCCTCGCCCGAGAAAAGCATTCTCCCCAAAAAACCGCGGATAAACTGGTCGTCCTTCTCGCCGGGCGAATACTCACGCAGCCAGTCGATCAGGTTATCGTTCTTGCCTTTAAAGTATTCGGCGTTATCGATGGGAATGTCGGCGTAATTAATCGTCACGCCCCATTTAAATTCGCCCTTGTAATTTTTATCACGTCCGGTAAGGATATTATAAAAGGCGGTGGTGGCAAGGCTGTTTTGCGAAAGGATGGCGATTTTGTCGCCTTTGTTTACCATAAAGCGCACGCCCGAAAACAGCAATTCACCGTTTAACGTTTTGCTCAAATTTTCAACCTGCAGCACCTGGTCGCCGGCCTCGCGGCCCTGGTTGTTGAATATGATGCCCGGGTACTTGCGGTTGGAGGGCTGGATCTCGTCGAGATTGATCTTTTCCAGTGCCTTTTTCCGGCTGGTAGCCTGTTTTGATTTGGAGGCGTTCGCGCTAAAGCGGCGGATAAACTCCTGCAGCTCCTTTACGCGGTCCTCGGCTTTTTTATTCTGCTCGGAGCGTTGTTTTAATGCCAGCTGGCTCGACTCGTACCAGAATGTATAATTACCGGTGTAGATGGTCATCTTAGCAAAGTCGATATCCACAACGTGCGTACACACGGTGTCCAGGAAGTGCCGGTCGTGCGATACCACCAGCACAATGGCCTCGTACGAGGCTAAAAAGTCTTCAAGCCAGCTTACGGTGTGGATATCGAGGTCGTTGGTAGGCTCATCGAGCAGCAGTATATCCGGGTTATCGAAAAGTGCCTGCGCTAACAGTACGCGTACTTTTTGGTTTCCGTCCAGCTCTTTTAACAGCTTATAATGAAATTCTTCCTTGATCCCAAGGTTGCTGAGCAGGGTGGCGGCGTTGCTTTCAGCGTTCCAGCCATCCATTTCGGCGAAAAGGTTTTCGAGCTCGCCGGCGCGGTGGCCATCGGCTTCCGAAAAGTCTTCCTTAGCGTAGATAGCATCTTTTTCCTTCATCACGGCATACATTTCTTTATGACCGATCAAAACGGTCTCGATCACCGAAAAATCATCAAACTGGTAGTGGTTCTGGTTTAAAACCGCCATGCGTTCGCCGGGCGTGAAACTCACCGAACCGCTGGTAGGATCAACCTCGCCCGAAAGGATCTTTAAAAAAGTTGACTTGCCCGCTCCGTTCGCGCCGATAATGCCATAGCAGTTGCCCTGCGTGAATTTCAGATTGACGTCTTCGAATAAAGTCCGCTTGCCGTAGCGTAAAGATAAATTAGATACCGTGATCATTCCTGCTCCCTTAATTTGCCGCAAAATTACGGTAAATCCGCGTATTTATTAACATCGGCGCGGCTTAAGCACGGGCTAACCTGTCAAATTCCTGTAAACAAAGCCATTTTGTGCCCCCTGCGGCATTTTTAGCGGGATTTTGACAGAAAGTTAAGTTAACGGGAACTTAACATTGTTTGTGGAGAAATATCTATGCCAGCGCTGCCACGCTTATTGAAAATAAGTTTCTGAATATTTAAATTGTAGACGTTTTAACTTTCTGTTAACGAGTAGCTTATGATAATATTTGTAGCGGTGTTGTTTATCATAAATGTGTTAACGGTTTTGCTGCATATGCAGGTGAAAAACGAGCCGTAGAGGGATATGTAGTTAACCGGTTTACATATTTAGCCGCGCTGCCAGGCGCTGTGTCTCCTCGTCGGCCAGTTTTTGTAGCGGGCCCGAGGCCATCATTTTCATCATCATGTTCAGATCAGCAGATATGATAAATACCGCTGACGTCCCGTCCCCTGCGGGCGATAATGTCCACTTCAATTCAACATCGAAAGGCGGCTTTGTTAGCGGCACGATCCTTATCTCTTTATTTTCCACGCGGCTGCCGATCTTAACACTCAACTTTGCCATGTTTTTGATGCTGAAGCTGGCGTCGTCAAAGGTCGATCTCCAGTCGATCACGTTTTCCGGCATGAGGTCTTTATGATTGTTCATGTCGGCTAAAAAGCCATAAACTTCGTTAACGGGCCGCTGGATATTTACAGTACTTTCGAATGTTTTCATAGTGGTGTTTGGTAGAGTGCAAACATACGATTACCAACAACTACCTACCAAAAAAGTTACAATTCGAATGGTTCTAAATTGATACATTGGACTTTTAATAACCAAAAGACGACATGAGGAAACTTTACTTTGCGGTCCTTTTTTTGCTTACAGCACCCGGCGCATCGATGGCGCAAACCATTCCATCACCGAAAGAGCATTTTGGCTTTAACATCGGCGACGACTATCGGCTGGCCAACTATACGCAAACCGAAGCTTATTTTAAAAAACTTGCCGCTTCGCCGCGCGCAAAGCTGGTGGATATCGGTCCGACGGAAGAGGGCAGAAGGCAGTTTATGTTGATCATATCGTCGCCCGAAAATATAAAGAAGCTTTCCACCTATAAAAATATATCATCAAGGCTTGCCCGCGCTGAAGGGCTTACCGACGAACAGGCTCATGCTATGGCTGCGGAAGGCAAGGCCATCGTTTGGATAGACGGTGGCTTGCATGCCAGCGAAACCGTTGGGGCGCATCAGCTGATCGAAACCGCTTACCAGCTGATCACCCGGAACGACAATGAAACCAGGATGATTTTGGACCGTGACATTATTTTAATGGTTCATGCCAATCCCGACGGGCAGGAATTAGTCTCGAACTGGTACATGCAGGAGAAGGATGAGAAGAAACGAAACATGAATGTGCCCAGGCTTTGGGAAAAATATATCGGCCACGATAATAACCGCGACTTCTATATGATGAATATGAAGGAAACGCAAAATATAACCCGGCAGCAATACCTGGAATGGCTTCCGCAGATCGTGTATAATCACCACCAGGCAGGCCCGGCCGGATCGATCGTTGCCGGGCCGCCGTTCCGCGATCCCTTTAACTATGTTTTTGACCCTTTGCTGGTGACCAGCCTGGATGCGGTTGGCTCGGCCATGAACAGCCGGTTGAATAAAGAAGGAAAGCCGGGCTATACGCAGCGATCGGGCACGCAGTTTTCCACCTGGTGGAACGGCGGCCTGCGAACGGCCACTTATTTTCATAACATGGTAGGTTTGCTAACCGAAATTGTAGGCAGCCCAACACCGTCGGCCATACCGCTGGTGCCCGACCGTTTGATCCCCAACAGCGCCACGCCGTACCCCGTAACACCGCAGCCCTGGCATTTTAAGCAGTCGATCGACTATTCGGTATCCCTTAATTATGCGGTGCTTAACTATGCAGCCCGCAACAGCGACGATATGTTATATAACGCCTATCTGATGGGTAAAAATTCGATAGGGAGGGGAAGCCGCGATTACTGGACCCTTTCGCCTAAACGCGCCGAGGCAATAACAGCGCTTTACAAACTTGCCCAGGCCAGGGATACTGCCGCCCGCAGGCGCGCGCGGACAGACAGCACAACCGCAGCCGGGGAACGCGGCGGGGGCGTTACGATTGGCGGCGGGCGCGGCGGCAACATACCGGTGAAATACTTTGATTCAGTGCTGCACAACCCGGCCCTGCGCGACCCGCGCGGGTATATTATAACGGCCGGTCAACCCGATTTTGCAACTGCCGTACGGTTTATTAATACTTGCATCATGTCTGGGTTGGTTGTTCAGAAAGCTAATGCTGAATTTTCCGTTGGCGGAACAAAATATCCTGCCGGTTCGTATATTATAAAAACCGACCAGGCTTTCCGCCCCGAGGTGCTCGACCGTTTTGAGCCGCAGGATCATCCCAATGACTTTTTATACCCGGGTGGTCCGCCGATACGGCCGTATGACATGACCGGCTGGACGCTGGCTTACCAGATGGGCGTTAAATTCGACCGCCTGCTCGATGATTTCAATGGCCCGTTCGTGCGAATTCCTTACGGCGAATTGCAGCCGTTTCCGCACGCTGCAGTCCCTGCAATGTCGCGTAAGGGATATTTTATCAGCGGCGGCGCCAATAATTCGTTCATAGCCGTAAATGATCTGCTGCATGCCGGTGCCAAGGTGTATCGACTGACAGAGGCTTTCGAAGATAATCCTGCCGGAACATTTTATGTGCCTTATTCTGCGGCGGCAAAGGCTGTGTTGGACAGATCGGCGGGTACCGAAGACGTTGCGGCGATGACTGCGGCAAGCAAGCCGAAAAAACTTATTCCGGTACGACCGGCACGAATTGCAGTATGGGATAACTACGGTGGTTCTATTCCGTCGGGATGGACACGCTGGCTCATGGAGCAATATCACTACCCCTTTAAGATCGTTTACGCAAAAGAACTTGACTCGGGTAATTTAAAAAGCAAGTTCGATGTGATCATATTTATTAATGGCGCCATACCGGCCCTCGCCCGGACAGGTTCGGCAAATGGTTTAAACGCCCGGAACAACCGCCCCGACACGGTTCCCGATCCCTACAAATTTATGACCGGCAGGGTAACCGCCGATAAAACCATACCCCAACTACAGGCATTTCTTGAAGCAGGCGGTAATATCGTTACGGTTGGCAGCAGCGCCAACCTGGCCTACCAGCTTAAGCTGCCGGTGCGCAATGCTTTAACGGATAGTGTAAAAGGTCGGGAAGTACCGTTTTCGGGCGATAAGTTTTATGTTCCGGGTGCTGTACTCCGTGCATCGTTTGACCCAACACAACCGGCAAACTGGGGCATGCCTGCCGAGGCTGATGTGATGTATGACAGTAGTCCTGCGTTTAAAGTGTCAGTAAATTCCGCCGGTATCAAACCGCTGATGTGGTTTAGCAGCGACAAACCGTTGCGGAGCGGATGGGCCTGGGGTCAAAAGTATCTGAAGGATGATGTAGCGGCGTTTTCAGCGCCGGTAGGGGCGGGTATGCTGTACGTATTTGGTCCCGAGATCACCTTCAGGGGGCAGTCGCACGGCACGTTTAAGTTGTTATTTAACGAGCTATACGTTGCTAATGGTAAATAACGGTGAGATCAGTTTGCACCATCGGCTTCTTTTGCATGCTTAAAATAGGCGACGAGTTTATCGATATTGGCTAACACATATACTTTTGATCGGATTTTATCCACCACGTCCGGGTAATCGCCCATGATATCGGTCATAATGTCCTCGAAGTTCTCGTTGGTCAACCTTTTCATTTCGGCGGTATTTTCGCCGAAATACCAGGCGGTTTTTTCCCTTTTTCGCCCGCCGCCGATAGGAATGGATAGACCGCCGCCAAGCCCGGCTCCAAACCCTCCATATCCGCCGGAACCGAACCCTGTTGAAATGCCCGGCGAAAAGCCAAGCCCGCTGCCGCCTCCGCCCGCGCCGTTCGCGGCATATAGCTTTACCGGGTCTTCGTCCAGCACCACCTTTACAAAGCCGGTCTCATTTCCTGACCATGTTTCATTCTGCGGCGCTTGGGCCACCACAAAACTGTCTTTCCCCACTATAAACGACTTTAGATCGCTTGCACTCAGTTTAAAAGGTTCAGCCTTTTTATCTTCTTTAAATTCGATAAAAGCTTCGCCTTTAATCGGCGCCTTACCGGGCGGGTCAAGCCGGATCAACCCGCTTTGAATGTTGCCTTTTACATCGGTAAAACGGCCGGGCTGCCATTTTTGGGCATTTACCGCGACGACGGTCAGCGTCAAAAAAAAGAAAAATAATATCCGCTTATACATACAAGGCAATAACACGAATTATAAATTTTTATTGTTGAGAATCAGTTTACCGAAGGTATTAAACCATGCCGCGTCATAATTTCGCCGGCTTTCGCAGGGTCGGGCGGTCCGCCTTCCGATAAAAGGTCTCTCATTTCCCTAAAGAAGGCTGGCCCTATGGAAGCGGGCGTAAGCACACAAAGCGCCGAAGCGATCTCCGTTGTTTGGTTGTCGTGATAATGAACAGCGCCGCGCGGTATAAAGCAATGATCACCGGCTTTAATGTCGATCCTTTTTCCGTCGACGTATGAGCTCATGGTACCTTTAAGCCCGTACACCATTTCATCCACATCTTTGTGGTAATGCGCCACCGGCACCTTTGCGCCGGGTGGTATATCAAATTCAAACACCACCATTTGATGGTTGGTATCGTCGCCATCGAGAAAAAACCGGAGCTCGAGCTGGCCTAGTTTGATCACTTCCTTTGGGTTCATCGTGTTAATTTTTAATCAGGTTAGTTTGATGCGAATCTAAGCCGCCCGACTGAACAGCCGGCATTGTACTAAATTAACTCTGGCGCACGTAAAAACAAATAAAATCAGTAAAATTGGCGCTTTAATTTAACGATATGATTGTTGATCTGCGCAGCGATACGGTTACCAAACCTACGCCGGGAATGTTAGAGGCCATGTGGAGCGCCAAAGTTGGCGACGATGTTTTTGGCGAAGATGAGTCGATAAATGAGTTGGAGGAAAAGGCCGCCAAAATCTTTGGAATGGAAGCGGGCATCTTTTGCCCATCGGGGACGATGACCAATCAAATTGCTATTAAATGCTTCACTCAGCCGCTTGATGAGCTGATCGCCGACCAAACGGCGCACGTTTACCGTTACGAAGGCGGGGGCATCGCTTTTAACTCCAGCGTATCCACGCGCTTACTTAACGGCTACCGCGGTATTATCACGGCTGAAATGATCGAGCCGGAGATCAACGCCGAAAATATCCACTTCCCGCGTACCAGTTTGGTGGTACTGGAAAATACCGTAAATCGTGGTGGCGGCAGCTGTTATACGCTGGAACAGATCAAGCCGATAGCGGCCTTATGCAAGGCGCGGGGATTGAAGCTGCACCTGGACGGGGCGCGTATCTTTAATGCCTTAGCGCACACCGGCGATAAAGCAGCAGATTACGGCAAATATTTCGACGGTATTTCGGTTTGCTTATCGAAGGGCCTGGGTGCGCCGGTAGGTTCAGTGTTTTTAGCGGATAAGGAAACCATTAAATATGCACGCCGGGTGCGCAAGGTTTTCGGCGGCGGTATGCGGCAGGCAGGCTTTTTGGCTGCGGCAGGTATTTATGCACTCGATCACCACGTCGAGCGATTAAAGATAGACCACGCGCACGCACAAATACTGGCTTCCGAGTTGGCGAAATGTAACTGGGTGACCAACGTTTTGCCGGCTGAGACTAACCTTGTGTTGTTTGACACCCGGGAACCGGCGGCCGTTGTGTCGCAAAAGTTAGCGGAGAAAGGAATAAAAGCATTACCGACTGCCGCCAACCGCATCCGTTTTGTGCTGCATCTGGATATCCATCCGGAGCAGGTGGAATATGTGGTGAAAGTATTGAGGAGTCTTTAGTATAGAGTCCCAAGTCTTAAGTCGGAATGTTAAGACTAAGGACTTCAGACTAAGGACTTCAGACTATTTCAGCTCACGGTCTGCCGATTGCCGCTCAAGCATCCAGCCGGGGTATTCTTTTGGCAAAGCACTTACCTCGTCAATCTTTTTAAAATCATCGGCTGATAAGTTAACCTCGGTTGATTTAATGTTGGCCTGCAATTGATCTACATTTTTTGCGCCGATGATGGTACTGGTAACCCCTTTTTGCTGACGCACCCACGCAAGGGCGATCTCGGCCACCGACACATTCTGCTGTTTGCCGATCTTCGCCAAGACATCAATAATGTCGTACGCTTTTTCTTTGTTGATAGGCGGAAAATCAAAGTTATCACGCCTGGAATCGCCTGCTTTTTCGTTGCCGCGCGTATATTTCCCCGAAAGGAAGCCACCGGCCAGCGGGCTCCACGGCATTACAGCCAGGTTTTGATCGAGCGCCAAAGGCAATATTTCCCTTTCAATATCGCGCCCGGCGAGCGCATAAAAATATTGCATGCCCACAAATTTATTCCAGCCGTGCTTTTCGGCAATCCCGAGGGCTTTCATCACCATCCATGCCGGCCAGTTACATACGGCCACATATCGCACCTTGCCTGTCAAAACAATATCATTTAATGAACGTACGATCTCTTCCACCGGTGTTTTCGGGTCGACCCCATGCACATATAAAATGTCGATATGGTCCATTTGCAGCCGTTTCAGGCTTTCATCAACCGACTGGAAAATATGATAGCGGGACAAACCCACATTGTTTTGCGATTCGCTCATCCGGCCCCGCACTTTGGTGGCTATCACCAGTTCATTGCGGTTGACGCCAAGATCCTTAATGGATTGCCCTAATAGTTTTTCGGATTCGCCGTACGAATAAACATTAGCGGTATCGATAAAATTGATGCCGGAATCGACCGCCGTCTTCATCAGGTCGTTAACGCCGTCCTGCTGAATTTTACCGATGGCTTCCCAATACCCTTTGCCGCCAAAGGTCATGGTGCCAAAACATAGCTCGGACACTACCAGGCCCGTATTGCCTAAAAAATTGTATTTCATAAGTTGATGATTTTGTTGAAGTAAAATTCTGCGTTTAACAACGAACAATAGTCAGACGCAGGTAAAATTGGAACGGATATTCGATGCCGAGCAATACAATTGACTGGCATGTTAAAATGTAATCAGTTGATATTAAATTACATCTCAGCTAAGGATAGTTGATAAAAAACTTATAATTCATCGCCGTGTTGTACATGCGATGAACCGCCTGCTAAAAAAATTAGAGAAAATAGGCCGCGACCCCGTTATTACCGCAAAGGCGGTCGGCTTGCGGTATGTGTCCGACTCAACACCGGGCTATACCCGGAAAAAAGCAGGCAAGGGATGGAGCTATTACAATCCCGAGGGCAAACCGGTTAAAGACAAGGACCTGGTAACCCGGTTTAACAGGCTGGTGATTCCGCCGGCTTATACCAACGTGTGGATATCACCCTATGAGAACGGGCACCTGCAATTTACGGGCTCCGACGTTAAGGGGAGAAAACAATACCGTTATCATGCCGACTGGAATAAGATCCGCAACCAATCCAAGTATCACCGGATGCAGCTGTTTGCCGCACATTTACCCAACATCCGGCGGCAGGTTGATAAAGACCTGGCCAGGCCCAATCTCGACCACGAAAAGGTGGTTGCGCTGGTTGTGCGGCTGATGGAATTAACCAGTATACGGGTTGGAAACGAGTCGTACAAAAAATTATATGGTTCATTTGGGCTCACCACCTTAATGAACAAGCATGTGAAAATTGACGGCGCGACTATCAATTTTGAGTTTAAAGGCAAGAAGGGCGTGTTTCATAAAGTGGCGCTGCATAGCCGCAAGCTTGCCCGGCTGGTAAAACAATGCCGGGAAATACCGGGAAAGGAACTGTTTCAGTATTATAATAGCGAGGGCGAACACTGTACCATTGGATCGGGCGATGTAAATCATTATTTAAAAGAAATAACCGGTGAAGATTTTACGGCGAAAGACTTCCGCACATGGGCGGGAAGTGTAAGCGCCTTATACGCGTTTAAAGAAGCAGGCGAATTTGATACGATAACCGAATGCCGTAAAAAAATTATAAGCGTGCTCGATGAGGTAGCCGTAAACCTGGGCAACACGCGCACGGTTTGTAAAAAATACTACGTTCATCCTACGGTGATCAAAAGCTACGAGGACGGAACGATCTTTAAATACATTGAACAGCTCGACGAAAATAAAGATGTCAACAGTTCGGAATTAAACATGGCCGAAAAGGCATTGTTAGACCTGCTTGAACACGAAAAGCTGGCCGAAGCCAGCTAGTCTGATCAATTGAGTTGATTAAGCGCGTGGATTTCAGGGTGTCTAACTATTAACAAAACATGATAGCCGCTGTTACTTAATCAACTCAAACGATCGAATAACTTCTTTCTATTTTCTCTTTTTGGTTTCAATGAATAGGACACCATCTTTCGCTTTGTCGCCGTATTGTTTAGTCACTTCCTCCCCCGATCTTACGCTCATGCTTTCGATATCCGCTGCCGAGAGTTTTTTGAGATCCCGCTCCGAAGCTTCTTTTCCATTGATCATGATCAGTTTACTGGATAAGTGGCTGATGTTGGTTTCGCTGTTAAAGTTCAATCCTTTTAGCGTTACCACCGCCCTGGGTGAATAAGTTAGTCTTACTCCGGGAGCTGCATACACCATGGCGCGATCTGATCCAATTTTAGTGCCCGGTTTAATTGTATAAACCAGGGACGCCAATCCTTTACGCGTCTTCATATCCGAAATCAGCAACGAGTCGTTTCGCCCCTCAACAATCACAGGTCGGGCATCGTCTGTAATTACCCATTTACCGTCTGCATTAGCCAGCGCCTTCAGCTGTTTGCGCCGTGCTGCAGCACTAAGCTTAACACGGGGCGCTAATACGTTCCATCTTTGCGCTTTGGAATCCACCATGAAATTACTATCAGGCTTGAAGGTCTTAAAGTTAGAGACGTCGCCTACAATAGTAAAACGATGGTCGTTCAGCTCATCAATTTTTTCTTTGAACTTTTTACCTTGTTCCGAGTCTTTGGTAGTAACAAACAATACGTTGTGTTTTCCATCTACCTCGTTCAACAGCTTGTTGGCCTGCTCGCCCGTTAATATTTCAATGCTGTATATCTTATCAGGATCGAGATTTTTAAAATCCGATTTTTTCATTTTTACGCCATTCACCACGTAGGTTAAAGAATCCGCAGGTTCAGCCGTACCGATCCGGATGTTTGCGTTTTTTACCGTGTCTTTAATTCTCAGCCCGGCCGCTAAGGCAACATTTTCCGGTTTCGGTTTGTCGTGCGCTTTTACAGCAGTTTGTCCGTTTGCGTGCGGTGCAATTATGCCGGTAAAATTATACACCGTTGTTGCCAGCCTCTTATAGGCATAACTGCTTTTTGTAGCCAATGCGGTTTTTGAAATACTGAAAACCAGCAATGCGGTAACCACGGCCGGTACCAGCAGGGCATACCGGGTAAGGTTAAATGCCGAAGATCGTTTTGCGTTCATCATGATGATTCTTTTTTTTATGGTTGATATATTAAAATGGTTGACGATGGGGTTGGCCGAGGCGGCAAAACTTACGTTAACCAAACTGTATTGATATGATTTAGTGTCGACGCCTTTGTTTAATATTTTTCGATCGGTAATAAATTCGATATTCTCGCGCACAGCCTTTTTCATCAGCCATACGCCCGGGTTGAACCAATAAAATATCGTGCTTAATTCCGCCAAAAGGATGTCTAACGTATGCCATTCACTCACATGCACTTGTTCATGCAGCAGTATGGCTTTCAGGTCGGCCGGTTCGTGGTTGGCCGGGTTCACGTAAATGCTTTTCCAGAACGAGAACGGTCCTGCATCAGTATCGATCACCCTAACATCGTGGTCGTAAACTTTTGAAGGCTTTGATGCCCGGTACAGCTTAAACAACGAATACAACTGCATAAGCAAGCGGATGGCCAGCACCGCCGCCCCTGTCCAGAAGATAACTTCAACCCAGCGCCAGTAATCGGGCCGGGTAAGCGGGGTTATCAGCGCCCTGGCCGGGGCCTGCAGGTTGATCACCACGTTCTGAACCGGCCTGCTAAGCTGTTGATGCCGGTCGGCAAAACCCGAAATGTTAATTTGCGGATAAACGGTCGAAAAAAGAATGGCCGCCACCAGGTAAATGCGGTTAAGCGTATAAAAGGTAAGGTGCCTCAGCACCAGGTAATAGCCCGCACAAAACAACAGCAGCGCAATATTTACTTTTAAAAGGAAAACAAACAAAACTGGCATGACTTTATGATTTAGGGTTTTCAATCAGTTTAATGATCTCTTTTAACTCGCTTGCGCTGATCTTTTTTTCATTGGCGAAAAAAGTTACCAGGTCCTTGTAGGAGTTTTGAAAATAATCGTTTACAAAACCGCTCATAAACTTCTTTTTATACTCTTCCTCCTGGATGGCGGGGGCATACCGGTACGAGTTTCCGAGCTTTTCGCTTTTCAAAAATCCTTTTCGCTCCAGGTTTTTAACCGTAGAAGCGAGCGTAGTATAAGGCGGCCTTGGTTCTTCCATCAGGTCCAGGAAATCTTTGATAAATCCTTTTCCATGCTGCCAAACCGCCTGCATGGCCTCTTCTTCTTGTTTTGATAATTTCTCCATCTTCGTTACGATTATTTCGTAAATCTACGATTAATTCGTAATAAAGCAAATTTATTTTCTGATTTTTTTGACCAAAAAATGTTAAACGCACCAGGTTTGGGCTTTACTGTTGTTGCTGTAACTAAAAAGTTACCGTTGTATATAAGATTTACGTATTAATTGTTGGAACATTAAAAGGAATGTATTAACTTAGATGACTTAAATATGACAAATATGTTGTTAAACAAAAAATTCATCACAATGCTTGGGTTAGCCTCGGTTGTAACCGTAGTAGCGCTAACTTCTATGGCGCCCGACGACCCGGGATATAAAAATTTAAAAGTATTGCCCAAAAGCCTTACACACCAGCAGTTAGGTGGCATAATGGATGAATGGGCCCATTCGTTGGGCGTGCGTTGCACTTTTTGCCATGTGCGCGACGAGGCAGCAAAAAAAATGGATTTTGCAAGCGACGCCAAACCCGAAAAAACAGCGGCGCGACATATGTTTAAGATGATGAACAAGATCAACTCGAAATTTTTCGAAGCTAAAAAAGATTCGCTGGGAATGGTGATGAAGGCAGGGGTGAACTGCTATACCTGCCATCGCGGAAGCCCTCATCCTGAAGTAAAAATACCGGCGCCCGAAAGAAGAGGCCCTGGCGGCCCTCCCGGAGGCGGTGAGAAAAAGGATCAGGAGAAAAAAGATCAATAACGATATAAACACCTCTTATTTAAGAGGTGTTTTTGTTTTAGAGCCATGATGAATGAACCGCCGGTTATTCGCGATGCCACGGAGGTCGATCTGCAGGCCATTCTCGATATTTACAATGACGCCATACTTACCACTACGGCTGTTTATAGCGAAAAACCGCACACACTTGCCATGCGCCGCCAATGGTATAACGAAAGGATGGAAAATAATTTCCCGGTATTTGTAGCCGAAAATGATGGCGATGTTGTTGGGTTCAGCAGTTTTGGCCATTTCAGGGTTTGGCCATGTTACCGGTACACCGTCGAGATATCGGTTTATGTGCAAGCAACACAGCGCGGCAAAGGCATGGGAAAATTGTTGGTTGAACCGCTTATTACCCGCGCAAGGCAAATGAATATGCACGCCCTTATCGCCGGAATAAGCGCAGATAACGAAATCAGTCTAAGGCTCCATAAAAACCTCGGCTTTACCGAAGTGGCCCATTTTAAAGAGGTAGGTTATAAATTTGGCCGGTGGCTCGATCTGAAGTTCCTGGAACTCCTGCCCGACAACAAGCCGGGCGCGGCTTAACGGCAACATTTCAACCTTCCAACATTTCAACCTTCCAACTTTACCATTACATTTGTTTCCATGCAGAAGATACTGGTAGCCAACCGTGGCGAAATAGCGTTAAGGGTAATGCGCTCGGCGCGCGAAATGGGTATTAAAACGGTGGCCGTCTATTCAGATGCCGACCGCGATGCCCTGCACGTGCGGTATGCCGACGAAGCCGTACATATCGGCGAAGCGCCGTCCAGTCAATCCTACCTTGCAGGCGATAAGATCATCGGCGCCTGCCGCAAGACGGGGGCAGAGGCCATCCACCCGGGCTATGGTTTCTTAAGTGAAAACCCTGCATTTGCCCGGCAAGTGCGGGAAGCGGGATTGATCCTGATCGGTCCTTCGCCCGAGGCGATGGAAATCATGGGCAATAAATTATCCGCAAAAGCGGCGGCTCTTAAATATAACATCCCCATGGTACCCGGCACCGAAGAAGCGATCACGGATATCGGCGATGCAAAAAAAAGAGCAATAGAGGTAGGTTTTCCGATTTTGATCAAAGCGGCTGCCGGCGGGGGTGGAAAGGGCATGCGCATTGTTGAAACGGTAGGTGACTTTGAAGAACAGATGCACCTGGCGGTGTCGGAAGCGACTTCGGCTTTCGGCGACGGCTCGGTGTTTATCGAACGGTATGTATCGTCGCCCAAGCATATCGAAATACAGGTGCTCGGCGATACGCATGGCAATATCGTACACTTGTTCGAGCGGGACTGTTCCGTGCAGCGGCGGCACCAAAAGGTTATAGAGGAGGCGCCGTCGTCGGTATTAACGCCTGAAATTCGCGAGCGTATGGGTAAATGCGCGGTTGATGTGGCACGGTCGGTAAACTATACCGGCGCCGGTACCGTGGAGTTTATTATGGATGATCGGCTGAATTTTTATTTCCTGGAAATGAACACCCGTTTGCAGGTGGAACACCCGGTTACAGAGTTTATTACCGGTATCGACCTGGTAAAAGAACAAATACGCATTGCGAGGGGCGAGGCTATCAGCTTTAAACAGGAGGACCTAAAAATTAAAGGCCATGCAATTGAGCTGCGCGTGTATGCCGAAGATCCCGACAATAACTTTTTACCGGATATCGGCACACTGCAAACTTATGTGACCCCAAAGGGGCCCGGTGTTCGGGTGGACGATGGTTTTGAGCAGGGTATGGAGATACCCATTTACTACGACCCGATGATAGCCAAGCTGGTCACGTATGGCAAGGATAGGGCAGAAGCTATTGAAAGAATGATAAGGGCGATCGATGAATACCAGGTCACCGGGATCACAACCACGCTGGGCTTTGGCAAATTTGTCATGCAGCATGAGGCTTTTGCTTCCGGAAATTTCGATACGCATTTTGTAAAAAAATACTTTGAGGCTGGCTCGTTACAAAACGACAACGAGGAGGAAGCGGTGATAGCGGCGATCATGATGGAAAAACTGCTTGGCGGGCAGCAACATAATCCTGGAATAGCGGGTATAGCTGAACCGGAAATAAGCAATTGGGTAAAAAACAGGAAGGCGATCAATTAGTCGTCTGCCTGCATGGAGGCCACTAAACTTTCGATCAAACCGACCTGCGCCGCGTTGATCTTTTCCTTCGCCTCATCGATACTAAACCAAGCCGCGCGGTCGACTTCCGGAAACGATTGCCGTTTTCCCGATCTGGGCCATTCCATTTCGAACAGGTTGCTTTCGATCACTTCATGATCGATGTCGCCCTCAACGGCCCAGGCATATACTTTTTTGCCGCTTTTTAAATAAGCCGGTGTCAGTTCAATAAACTTACCGTCAACAGACTGGCCCGTTTCTTCTTTAAATTCGCGTTTGGCAGCCGCAAGAGGGTCTTCGTCGTCTAAAAATTCACCTTTTGGGATTGACCATGCGCCAGCATCCTTATTTTTAAAAAAGGGGCCGCCGGGATGAACGAGAAAAACCTGCAATTGACCGTCGTTTTTTCGATATAGTAGTATACCGGCACTTTGTTTAACCATCGGTAGTGATTTAATGCAAATTAACGAAACGGTGGCTAATAATCATTAATTTTGATTGCAACATATACACTATGGAGAACAGCAAGTGGACAAGTTTTAAAGTGACGGGCGATTACAACATCGATATCCGGAGCCTGTACGAAGCATGGGCGACTATGGAGGGCCTGGAAAAATGGTTTTTACGAAAAGCCAATTTTTATACCGTTCCCCGGCGGACAAGAGGGCCGGAAGAGTTTATCCTAAAGGAGGATACGTACGAATGGTACTGGCATGGCTATGGCGACGATACCTTTGAAAAAGGCGAAGTACTGGAAGCCAACGGCACCGACCTGGTTAAGTTTACATTTTCAGGCGGCAGCATTGTAACGGTGGAGATGAGCAGCCGCAACGGCGTATCGATCGTTGAGCTTACGCAGGAAAACATACCGGAGGAAAGCGACCCCTCAAAAAACCTTTTTGTGCAATGCCAGATAGGCTGGACATTTTATATGGCCAATTTGAAGTCGGTACTCGAGGGTGGCATCGATCTTCGCAATAAAAAGCTGGAAGTTAGCAGCAATTTTAAATAGCCTTTTTGTGAGATGCTGAAAACTCAGCATGACAGCAATATTTGTAGCTTTACGGCATGTTTACAGGCATTATCGAAACACTGGGCGAGGTAACCGATCTCCGGCATGACCAGGGCAACCTGCACATCACGGTTAAATCACCCATTTCAAGCGAGTTGAAGATCGACCAATCGGTGGCACACAACGGTATTTGTTTAACGGTAGTGGCTGTGGCCGATGGAAACCATACCGTAACGGCTATCGAAGAAACCTTGAATAAAACCAGCCTCGGCCGGTTAAAAACCGGCGACCCTGTAAACCTGGAACGCTGCATGCAAATGAATGGCCGGCTCGACGGCCATATTGTACAGGGGCATGTGGACGAAACCGCCGTTTGTACTGAATTTAAGGAGCTGGACGGCAGCTGGGAGTATACCTTTGAATATGATGCCCGCCGGGGCAATGTTACCGTGGAAAAAGGGTCCATCTGCGTTAACGGCATCAGCCTGACGGTTGTAAACTCAAAAGCTAATGGCTTTTCAGTGGCTATTATTCCCTACACCTATGAACACACCAATCTAAAACAGGTGCGTAAGGGCTCCGTTGTCAACCTGGAATTTGATATTATCGGCAAATATGTTGCGCGGCTGATACAGCGGTAACATTTTTTGATTTTAAACAATTCCTCGCAAATTTTGTTATCCAGGCACATTAAACGTAATCATCATGGATAAATTAAAGAAGTTTGGGCTGATGGAAAAAATAGTCCATGAGTTGGAAGACCTGAAGAACAGCCAGCAAGCCATTATTCAAAAACTGACAAAAATTGAAGTTGATAATATAGATTTAGGTGACAAGCGGCTCGAAAAAGACCTGCCTGACATGCATCAGCGGGTATCGGATAACCTGGATACGATCGCCGGCATATTGGAAGATTTTGCATCGCAAACAGATCAGTTTAACAGTCAAAATAACATTGCCGCGTTGAAAGAACAGGAAGCGATGGGGAAGTCATAGCGATTGGAGACTGATTATTAGAGATTAGTTAAAATGCCAGGGCAAAATTCCTAATCTCCAATCGCTGACCTCTAATCTCTAATCAATACTCTTTCCCTTCATCGCTACGCTGATCGCTTTATCCATCAGCCGCTCGGCAAAGGGACGGGTAAATTCGTTGATCGCGTCGATCGCTTTGTGGATATGATCCTTATCGCCGCTTGTCAGCGCGTTTTTTAAGCTCTCGATATATTGATGTGTTTGGTCAATTTCTTCGCCGGATAGATGACCACTGTTCTTTTGCAAAAAACGCTCAACCGTATAGATCATTTGCTCCCCTTCGGTTCGCGCTTCGATCAGCATTCGCTGGCTTACGTCATCTTTAGCGTGGGTAATGCTGTCCATTAGCATTTGTTCCACCTGGTCGTCCGTAATGCCATAGGTGGGTTTCACTTCCACTTCCTGTTTTACGCCCGAGCGCAGTTCAACGGCCTGGATCTTCAAAATACCGTCGGCGTTCAGCAAAAAATTAATATCCACTTTGGGGAAACCGGCCGGCATGGAAGGGATACCCTTCAACTCAAACTCGGCGAGCTTGCGGTTCTCTTTTATCAGGTCGCGCTCGCCCTGGTAAACGGCGATTTTCATGTTTACCTGGCCGTCTTTCGAGGTAGTGTATTGCCTCCCGGCTTTTGTCGGTACCTTTGAATTGCGTGGGATGATCACATCCATCAGGCCGCCCATGGTCTCGATACCCAACGAAATCGGGGTAACGTCGAGCAGTAAAATATCTTTACGATTGCCAGCGAGAATATCAGCTTGTATAGCCGCGCCAAGCGCCACTACTTCGTCCGGGTTTAGCTCGTCGTGTACCGGCCGGCCGAAAAAATCAGACACCAATTTTTTTACGAGAGCCGTGCGGGTAGAGCCTCCCACCATGATCACTTCATCGATCTGGCTGATATCCAGTTTGGCATCGTTCAGCGCATTTTGACAGCAACGGATCGTTTCCTGTACTTTTGGTAAGATCAGCTCTTCGAAAGTGTTGCGGGCAATGGTGCACCAGATATCGCCAATTTTATCATTGACCAGGCTTTGATGGGCAAACGCCTTTTTCGATTCCTCTGCCTTCAGGCGCAGCTGCTGTGAAAGTTTGTTATCGGCAAGTACTTCTGCCCGGTTCAATTGATTCTTTTCGATCCAGTAATCTACAATGGCGCGGTCAAAATCGTCGCCGCCTAAAAACGTATTGCCATTGGTTGAAAGAACTTCGAATATGCCGTTTTGTATCTGCAGGATCGACACATCGAAAGTGCCCCCGCCCAGGTCATACACCGCAACGGTTTTTGTTTCGTCCGGGTTTAGCCCGATGCCGTAGGCCAGGCTTGCCGCTGTGGGCTCGTTTACAATGCGCAATACATCCAAGCCTGCGAGTTTCCCGGCATCGCGCGTGGCCTGGCGCTGCGAATCGTTAAAATAGGCGGGCACCGTAATAACCGCGCGGTTTACCGGCGTTTTTAAGGCATGTTCCGCGCGCGCTTTTAATTCTTTTAATATCAGGGCCGATAGTTCGATCGGCGTATAAAATTTATCACCGACTTTTATTTTAACAAGGCTCTCAGAGTCATCGTCGATAACCTTATACGAGAAAAAATCCTTATAATTTTCAATATCGTGATAGGAACGCCCCAATAAACGCTTTACGGAGAAAACGGTGTTTTGCGGATCGGTTATTAAATAATCTTTGGCTTCGTTCCCTACGGTAATTTCTCCCAGCGGGCCGAAATGCACAACCGAGGGCACTAAAACCCCCTTGCCGGTATCATTGATCACCTGCGGCTGCTTATCAGGATTGATAAAAGCCACGAGGGAGTTGGTGGTCCCAAGATCGATGCCGACGATCAATTCTTCTTTTTGCAGGGAACCTGTTGCCAGGTTAATAGATACTTTGGCCATGGTTTTGTTAACAACCGGCAAATGTATGGAGTTTTGGATGATCGCGTGTCATCACAGTGTTTTTCTGAGGATTTCGAATTTCGTCCCGATAGCTATCGGGATCAATTTCGAATTTATTGCGTTATAATTTAAATTGTACAATTCCGAAAGATACAGTTCATACAAATAATAAGATTTTGTCTTTACTTTCACGGCGGATGAAATACCGTTTACCGCTTATACTATTACTGATAACAGCCACTGCCACTTTTACCAAAGCGCAGGAATTTGGTGGTAACCCGCCGTCCATAAAATGGAAACAGGTAAATACCGCTGCCGCCAAAGTGATATTTCCAACGGGGCTCGACTCAGCTGCTATGCGTGTTGCCAATATCGTTCAGCAGATGAACGGTGCGATACAATCCACGATAGGCTATAAGCAAAAGCAGATCAGCATTTTATTGCAAAATCAGACCACCGTCTCAAACGCATACGTTGGCCTCGCGCCGTTTCGCAGCGAATTTTACCTGACACCTGAACAAAACAGCTTCGATATCGGCAGTTTGTCCTGGCCTGAGCAGCTGGCCATACACGAATTCAGGCATGTGCAGCAATACAATAATTTTAATGTGGGCTTTTCGCATGTGCTTAAGATATTTTTTGGCGAGGGCGGGCAAGCCCTGGGCAACGACCTGACCGTGCCGAATTGGTTTTTTGAAGGCGATGCCGTTTTTAACGAAACCCATGTAAGCGACCAGGGCAGGGGAAGATTGCCTTATTTTTTTAACGGGTACCGCGCGTTATGGGCGGCCGGCAGAAATTATAGCTATATGAAGCTGCGGAATGGCTCGTACCGCGATTACATACCCGATTGGTACCCGCTTGGTTATATGCTGGTGGCTTACGGGCGCGAAAGATATAGTGACGGCTTCTGGAAAAAAGTTACGCATGATGCCGCCGCGTTCAAAGGCGGGTTTTATCCCTTGCAAAAGGCGATCAAAAAATATTCGGGCGTGGATTTTAAAACCTTCAGGAGCAATGCGTTTTCGTATTTCAAAAAACAATTCAATGATAAAAACTTAGGCGTGATGCCTGGAACTGCGAAGCATTTTGACGCCGATCGGGAATACCCGGCTTTTATAAATGACAAGACGCTTATTTATATGAAAAGCAGCTATAACCATGTGCCGGTTTTTGTGGTAAACACCGGCGGAGTGGAAAGACAGGTAAGTATTAGAAGCATGTCGCTCGATAATTATTTTGCTTACCAGAACGGCAAAATCGTCTATGCCGCGTACCGCCCCGACTTACGGTGGAACTACCGTGATTACAGTGAGTTGATGCTGCTGGACGTTAAAACCGGGAAGGAACACCGCATTACTAAAAGCACGAAATATTTTTCACCGGATTTTAGCGCGGACGGCCATACCATTGTAACAGTAAAGGAAGGAACCAATGGCAAATGCGACCTGCACCTGTTGTCGGCAGCCGATGGCAAGATCATTTCCATCATTCCCAACAAGGATAAGCTGTTCTACACCTACCCTAAATTTTATGGAAACGACAAGATCATTTCAGCCGTAAGGGATACAAAAGGCAGAATGTCGCTGGCCCGCATAGATATCAAAACCGGCATTGCAGCGTACCTGCTTCCATTTACATACCAACCGATTGTATTCCCGGTTATAAAAAACGACACCGTTTATTTTTCGGCAGCATCAGGTATCAACGATCGCCTGTTTGCCATAAGCTTGAAAGACCGTAAGCTATATGAACTGAACAGTTATAACGAGGACGGAACCATCGGCAGCTATCAGCCCGCGGTTGGCGCTGCAAAAATTGCCTGGGCAGGATTCACCGCCTTCGGTTATAAGATCACAGAGAAAAATAAGAACGACCTGAAGTGGATGCAAGCCGGTAATCAAATACCGGGTGGGTTGCCGGATATGGGTATTAGCGCGTTAAAACGAGATAGCGCTACCGACCTGCTGGCAACTGTTAAAAACGATCCGCTGCCGATAACCAAATACCGCAAATCGTACCATTTATTCAATTTTCATAGCCTCATCCCCAACTTTGTCGATCCCAATTATACCATAAACCTGGCCGGCGAAAATGTGCTGAACACGCTGCAATCGCAGCTTTCATTTACTTATAACCGGGATGAAGGCTACAAACAATTAGGTTTCGATGCTATTTACGGCGCTTTATTCCCCTATATTTCCGCCGGCGCCGGCTATACCATAAGCAGGCGCGGGTATAACGAGGGCCAGGATATTTACTGGAACGAAACCAGCCTGCATGCAGGACTGGAGTTGCCTTTAAATCTTTCCGCCAGAAAACACCTCACAACATTAGACGCCGGAACGGACGTGTATTATGCCAGCGTAAATTTTCAGCAGCCCTACCGCAGCTCATACAACGACAGAAGTTATACTTACCTGAATCATTACCTTAATTTTAGCAACAGTACTCAACAGGCGAAACAAAATATTTATCCCCCGCTGGCACAAAGTATCACGCTTAATTATAAATCGGCTATTTCAAGTATTTCGGCCCGGCAATTCCTCGCAAGCGGTTTATTTTATTTTCCCGGTTTTATGGCAAACCATAGCCTGGTGGTCAACCTGGCATATCAACAAAAAAACAGGAACCAGGTAATTGATTTCTCCAATGATTTTCCTTTTTCAAGGGGCTATACCGCCGAGAACTTATACAATATGGATAAAGCAGGTGTCAATTATCACTTCCCGATCGCCTATCCCGATGCCGGTGTCGCCAATACTATTTACTTGCTAAGGCTTAGGGGTAACTTGTTTTATGATTATACCCATGCGACAGATTTTTTTACCAGCGGCAAAGGGTTTACAGAAACTTTCCGGTCGACGGGCGCCGAGCTGTATTTTGATACAAAACTATTTAACCAGGGAGCGATCTCTTTTGGTTTCCGGTACAGTTACCTGGTTGATAAAGACATTTTTGGCGGAGCCGGGCATAACCGGTTCGAGATCATTGTGCCGGTTACTATTTTTTAGCAGGCTTTATTCGTTCGCATTCCTGATGATCTGTTTTACCCGTTCCGTATCTGTCACATCCAGGCTGTACTCATCGCCATAATTTTGGCCCATCACGATATGATTGTTCCTGAAGGCCATCGCGCTATCAAAACGCCTGCGTGCCGAAGCGTGTATTTCTGTTGCGCCTGTAAAACGCACCAGGTCGGCCGCATTGGTTTCACTGATACCGCACCCGGGCATAATGGTTATGCGGCCCTCCGCTTGTTTAATTAACCGCGCAATGATACCGGCCCCCTCCATGGCGGTTGTTCTCCCGCCCGAGGTAAGGATCCTGTCGCAGCCGATTTCAATGACATCCTCAAGGGATTGGTTAAGGTCTGCAGACAGGTCAAACGCCCTGTGAAATGTCACGCCAAGGCCATGCTGTTTTGCCAGCTTAACCAGCACCGAACAGCGTTCCTTGTCAATCGTCCCGTCAGGCTTCAACATGCCGATCACGATGCCATCGCATCCCGCGTCAATGCAATGGCGCACATCGGCCATCATAACATCAAATTCAATATCGGTGTATAACGTGTCGCTGCCACGCGGCCTTATCAATACATATATTTTTATATGCAGCAAATTACGCGCTACCGCTATCTGTCCGTACGATGGGGTGGTGCCGCCTTCATATAGATTTTCGCAAAGCTCCACGCGCGCCGCGCCGCCTTCCTGGGCCGCCAGGGCCGAAGTGACTGAGTTAGCACATACTTCAAGTAAAACGCGCTGGGCCATGATGCTGGTTTATTTGGTTCGGCAACCAAGATGTGATTATCAATGGCTATTGTCTGAATATAGCTAAAAACATAATCAATAAATGCTTTTTCCTTTAATGATCAAATCCTGGCTTTCGCGGTTACAAACGGCAAACGAAAAACCGGACTGAATAGCGTATGCGCCATATTCACCTTTTTTGTTGATCGCCAAAAAACCTACCTGGATGTCTTTTGCGGTGCCGGGCTTCTTTTTGATGATGCGTTTTACCGCCTCTTTGCAGGCATCCTCGGGCGAGTAGCCGTGGCGCATCAATTCCACCACTAAAAAACTGCCAACGTTGCGTATCACCTCTTCGCCAACACCGGTTGAGGTGGCGCCGCCTACCTCGTTATCCACGTATAAGCCCGCACCGATAATAGGACTGTCGCCCACGCGGCCATGCATTTTAAAAGCCATGCCGCTGGTTGTGCAGGCACCCGAAATATTTCCTTTAGCATCGATAGCCAGCATGCCGATGGTATCGTGGTTATATTGATTGCCCGGCACATGCTGTTTATTTTCAATATTGATAACCGGCGCATACTTTGCCGTTTTAAGCCATGCTTTCCATGCCTTTTCAGACTCGGCCGTAAGCAGCTTCTCTTTCTTGAACCCCTGTTCAACCGCAAATTGGGTAGCGCCATCGCCGACGAGCATTACATGCGGTGTTTTTTCCATCACGCGGCGGGCCACCGAGATAGGATGAGCAATATTTTCGATTGCGGCAACCGAGCCGCAATTGCCAAACTCGTCCATGATGCACGCATCGAGCGTAACATGGCCATCCCTGTCGGGATAGCCTGCCCGGCCAACGGTGTGGTTGTTCATATCCGCTTCAGGAATCCGTACGCCGGCCTCAACCGCATCGAGCGCACGGCCACCTTTTTCGAGGGTTTTCCAGGCCTCTTTATTTGCCGCTACGCCAAAATCCCAGGTCGAAATCACGACGGGATAATTACCGGACGGATTTAAAATGCCGGATTTTGCAAACCCGGACGTTGAAAATGCTGCCAGCGATGCGCCGGCAGCCGATACCTTAATAAACTTTCGGCGATTGTACATCGCCGCTAATATATCGATTAGGCGTTTAAGGTGAGTTGATTGTAACTTTAATGATACACAAGCCAGCTCGCTTATTTCTTTGTTTTTACGAATATACCGATGATCAATGCCATAATCAGCCCGGTAACAAATTGCCCCACAAGCGCTGCTGTTACCTGCGCACCCGTGGTGAACTGCTGCCGCACGCCCGCGAGATCCGTGTTAACCTGCGGCCGCGACTTCCCGGCGGCGATCATCGCTTTTTCCGCATCGCGCACCATAAAATCGGCATACCCCGGATTTAACAGCGTACAATAAATCAAACTAAAAATGGCCACCATAACGGCAACGGTTGCAGCCACCACTAACCCTGTTTTAACTGCCCGGGCGTAGGTTAGCCCGCCGGTTGCCTGCTTTACATTTTGCATGGCCATATAAACCCCTATGGCCTGGATAGGAATGGAAAGCAGGCCGCCAATCCCCCGGATGGTAGCCGCCTGAAGGCCCCATCCATATTTTTCATTTAACCACGTACAAAGCGTAAACGACCCGAATAAAAATAGAATGCTGACCGTGCCGGTTACCAGTCCGAATTTTAGTGTTGATTTCATCTTGTTATTGTTTAGATTGTGAGGCAAAGCTGCGGCAAGATTAATGTAAAACCAAACTTGCGCAGGTGGAAAAAAGGTGGATTTTACTTAATGTTGTAAGGTTGGAATGTTGTAAGATGAAATGTTGTAAGGTTGGAATGTTATAAAGTTGAATAGCCCTTTGCGATTCACCATTATAACTTGCCTTTAAAATGACGGATGGCTTCGCGGCGGCTGCTGAGGCCGAGCTTGCTATAAATATTGTTGATATGTGTTTTAACAGTGCTTACTTCCACATAGCTGATGGCCGCAATTTCTTTATTGCTTTTACCTTCTGTGATCAGCTGCAGGATCGATAGCTCCCTTTCGGTTAAATTTAACAGAGCAGCGTTGGCAATATGATCTCCGGACACGGGCTGTTTGTATTTTGAGATAAAGAAGCCGGCAATTAAAAACAGCAACGCTACTGCCGATATGTAATAATCGAATTTAAAATATTTATAAACCAGCAGTATATCGGAAAACTGAAAGAGTATAATGGCCAGCGAAGCGGCTATACCAATGGCAATGCTGGTGCGGATGGTGGCGGAGTTCATGTGAAAGCCGGTGTTATTCAAAATCGCGCTTGCAGTTGTAACAATACCAGTTTTTATCCGAATGGAAGGGGTTGATCAGGTTAGATACCGAGTTGAGGAAAGTCGGCCAATCGTCGTCGTTTGCCCGTGCGGATATGTTAACAACATTGGTTGAACCGCAGTAGGGGCAAACCACGTAGGTGTTTGTTTCATCATCAACTTCATAGTGATCCTTGTCGTGCAGGTCGCCTTCAACGGCCAATATCTCGCGGCACCGCTCCAAATCCTTTTCAAAAATTTTAAGCTTCACGCCACCAACCGCCTGGTTATAAAACGGGTTGGCAACCAGCGTGTTTTCATCGGCAATGAAACACGGGATACCACTTGCCTCAAGCCGGGTGCGGATGATATGTGCCAGCATCGGGTCGTAATAGGTTTCAAATGTTATTATTTTATCCTCGGTATTCATTTGAGCAAAATAAAATATTTTATACTAAGATACCTGTATTTTTTATTTAATTTGGTGAATATGAACCGCATCGATCGGGTATCGGCTATTTTGATCCAACTGCAGTCACGCAGGGTGGTAAAGGCATCGGATATTGCGGAGCGGTTCGGCATTAGCCTGCGCACTGTTTACCGCGATGTAAAAACGCTGGAAGAAGCCGGTATCCCCATTATCGGTGAAGCCGGGGTGGGCTATTCTATCATGGATGGGTACCGGCTGCCGCCCGTAATGTTTACCCGCGAAGAAGCTACCGCTTTTTTAACCGCCGAAAAATTTGTGGAAAAGATGACAGATAACTCCACGATGGAGCATCATAAGTCGGCTATGTACAAGATCCGTGCAATATTAAGGACATCGGAAAAGGACCTGCTGGAAGATATTGACAATAGCATCGAGGTGCTGAAAAGCCATTCGCAATTGCGTATCGATAATAAGGATCATATTCAAAAGCTGTTGGAAGCGATAGCAAAAAGAAATGTGCTGACCATCGACTATTTTGCCAATCATAGCCAGGAGCATACCAAAAGAGATATTGAGCCGATCGGTATATTTTACAAGGACAGTTACTGGCACCTGATCGCCTTTTGCAGGATGCGAAACGATTACCGCGATTTCCGGGTCGACCGCATTAACAAGCTCTCAGCAACCGCTATTATTTTTAAAAATAAACACCCTACACTAAAAGAATACATAAAGCAAACCGCGCGCGAACAGGAGCTTGACCTGGTGATCATGCGGGTCGACCAGCAAATACATACTCACCTCGAGCATCAGAAGTATTACAGCGGCTTTGTGTCTGAAAAGATTGTCGGCGACCAAATAGAAATGACCTTTCTTACCGCATCGTTGGAGGGTTTTGCGAGATGGTTTATGATGTTTGGCGACCAGGCCGGGATCGTTAGTCCCGACAGTTTAAAGGAACGGGTTTCTTCGATCGCCTCATCCATCGTTCAAAAAAATCTGCAGTTAGCCAATTCCTACTGACATACCGTTGTCATTTCGGTAAGTTAAATTTGTTGATAGGTTGGTTAAGTGAATAGTTGTTCGCCTTAATGAACCGGATCAACTAAAATCATAATAAAAACATGGACGCATTAACTTTAAAAACGACTGTTATTTTCGACGAGCCTATCGCGAAGGTTTGGCAGGGACTGACCGACCCCGCTATGGTAAAACAATATTTTTTTGGCACCGATTTAAAATCGGACTGGAAAGTGGGCGAGCCGATCACTTTTAGCGGCGAATGGGAGGGACATAAATACCAGGACGGCGGTATCATACTGGCTATCGATCCGCCGAAATTATTAAAATACAGTTATTGGAGCAGCATGTCGGGTACCGAGGATAAGCCCGAAAATTACCACGATATTACGTATGAGCTCCATGAGGCGGATGGAAAAACATCCCTGACCATTACGCAGGAAGGCGTTAAAAACCAGCAGGCGCTGGAACACTCCGAGCAAAACTGGACCACCGTTTTTGACGGTTTGAAGGATCTGTTAAAGAAAATGGCCTAATGCTTTGTGTTACTCTGTGCTCCACCCTGCGCCCTTTGCGGTTAGTTTTACCACAGAGTACACAGAGGAGGCACAGAGCTTATTTTTTTGTTTACTTGAGATAAGCCTCCTGTCGCAAAATCATCTTACAAAAGTTAATCTTTTGCCGGTGGTACCTTCCAGCAGTTTGCCGTTGTTCCATACTAAATTCCCGGATACCATAGTATAAGCAACTTTCGATTTAAACGTGTTGCCTTCAAACGGGCTCCAATTGCACTTATAAAGAATATTGTCCTTTGTAACCGTCCAGGGGTCGTTAAGATTAACTAACACCAGGTCGGCCCAATAACCTTCGCGGATGAAACCCCGTTTTTCGATCTGGAAACAAGCGGCTACGTTATGCGCCATTTTTTCAACTATTTGCTCAAGTGTTATTTTACCCTGGTGATACAACTCCAGCATGGCCGGCAAAGCATGCTGCACCAGCGGGCCGCCCGATGGCGCCTTTAAATACGATTGTGATTTCTCTTCCAGCGTGTGCGGTGCATGGTCGGTAGCTATCACGTCGATACGCCCATTGAGCACGGCTTTTAAAATGCCGTCCCTGTCCGCCTTTGTTTTTACAGCCGGGTTCCATTTAATAAGGTTGCCCTTTGTTTCATAATCTTTATCCGTAAACCAAAGATGATGGATACATGCTTCGGCCGTGATCCTTTTTTCTTTCAGCGGTATCGAATTGTCAAAAAGATAAGTTTCCTTTTCGGTAGAGATATGTAAAATATGCAGCCGCGTATTGTGCTTTTTGGCCAGGTCCACCGCCATGGACGATGATAAATAACAAGCCTCCGCGCTCCGTATTTTCGGGTGCAGCTTTACCGGGATATTTTCGCCGAGCAGCTGTTTATAATGCGCCAGGTTGCTTCGAATGGTCGCCTCGTCCTCGCAATGGGTTGCGATCAGCATCGGCGATTCCGCAAATATCTGCTCCAGCGTTACCGGGTTATCCACCAGCATATTGCCGGTGGACGATCCCATAAAAACTTTTATGCCGCAAACGTTGGCGGTATCTGTACGCAGCACCTCGTCGAGATTATCATTGGAGGCGCCCATGTAAAATGAATAATTGGCGGGCGAGGTTTTGGCGGCGATATGATATTTTTCTTCGAGCAGCTCACGCGTTAACGTATTGGGAACCGTATTGGGCATTTCCATAAACGAGGTGATCCCGCCTGCAACGGCCGCGCGCGATTCGGTGGCAATGGTGGCCTTATGGGTTAACCCCGGCTCGCGGAAATGCACCTGGTCGTCAATGCAGCCCGGCAAAAGATAAAGTCCTTCGGCGTTGATCTCTTTATCGGCGCGGCTATCGATGCGCCGATCGATCCTGTCGATCAAACCATCCTTCACCAACAGGTCGGCAACAAATTGTTTATTTTCGTTTACGACGGTGGCCGATTTTATCAGGATGGAGCTCATGGAAGCAAATATAGCTTTTTAGGGTTAGAGATTGGAGATCAGTGATTAGCGGTTAGGTAAAAATGAGGCGGTGTCTATTTCCTTTCAGGAAAAATCAGCCGCAAAAAATCCTTAATTTTTTCGAAACAAAACTTTATTACCGTTGTAGTAAAATTATAGGTGTCTTTTTAATTAAATGATGAGCGGCTGGCGCAGCCGATTACTTATTGAAACAATTACAGCCACAGTCATTTAGTGCCGAAGACAGTTTAAGAGAAACGAATTTTCGATCGATATTGCGGAAGGACGGAGATGGTAAAACCGGAAACGCCTGTTCCCTTTTTACAGGTAATTAACCCATGTCTAACCATAAATACTCTCTCTTATGTTGAACCAACAATTACAAAACTGCATTGAAGCATGCAATGCTTGTGCAGCTGCCTGCAATCGCTGTGCCACCCTTTGCTTAAAAGAGCCAAGTGTAAAACTGCTGACCAATTGTATACAGCTTGACCTGGAATGCGCCGCTTTATGCCGCTGCACTGCCGAGCTGATATGCCTGGAAAGCAAGCTGAGCGACGAACTCTGCAAAATGTGCGCCGAACTGTGTACGCTGTGTGCCGAAGAATGTGAAAAACATGGCAAAAACGGCATGGAACACTGTATGGAATGTGCTATAGCTTGCCGTACCTGCGCCGAAATGTGCGAGCAGCTAGCTACCGTTTAAAAACTGCAAATATGCCCTTACGACTTCGTAGGGGCATATTAAATTCATCCGGCTTATTGCGTAACGGTGCTGGTGAACGATCCAAACCAGGCTGTAGCATCCTGGACCATAGGGCCCACACTGCTAAGATGCGTACCGCCCTCGATAGGGGTAAGTGTTAGCTTTGCCGCCCCTGCAGTTATAAACTTATTGTACGTTGTCTGCGATGTTACAAAAGGTACATCCACATCAGCCGTGCCGTGGTAAAGCCGCGTAGCGGTAGCCGGGTACCAGCCGGGAAAACTATTCTCAGCTACTTTCGCCTTAAAAGCCGCCTCGGCCGAAGGATCGTTAATACTTTTATAAAAAACCGGGTTAAACAGTAACGAAGGGGTATTCGTTAATGCGTGATCGATCTGGGTGCCCGTTTGGGCGCCGTTCAACAGCTGCGGGATCTCTGAAGCATAGGGCTGCTGAAAAAAATCGGTCAGCGGCCGGTTCCATTTATACGTGGTATTGTACGATTGTATAAATAAAGCCAGCAATGCAGGGTCGTTATACACAGGGGCGGCAGAAAGTATTGACAGTAAGCCGCTGATATCATACCCGCCTGCACCGGCCGCCACAGCTGTTAATTTCAAGTTATACGCTGGATTGGTTTCTATTTCTTTTTCTGCCGCCAGCGTTACATATCCACCCTCCGAATAGCCAAGCAGGAACAGTTTATCGCTGAATGCGATATGCTGGCTTTTCAGGAAATATTTCACCGCTTTGATCATATCCGCAACCGCAACACCAGACGATTTCATGTCATAATAAGGATGAATGATATTTTTTGATGCGCCGTAACCAATATAATCGGGGATGAGGGTAATGTAACCTTCCGATGCAAAGGGCTCGAAGCCGGTAAATGAATCGGGGAAGTTTGACGGCGCCTCCGCATCGCTGAATATGGTTCCATGCTGCGCGCTAAGCAATGCCGGCGCGGCGGGCATATTTTTGGGAACGGCAAGCAATCCCGAAGCATTTATAGAAGTGCCATTATAGGTGGTTTTATAAGTTACCTGGTAAAAATCGACGTCGTATTGCATCAGCGCGGCCGATGAAGCGGCACCGTTTTGTGCAGCCAGCGTTTGCAGCTCGGTTTTTGTCAACGTTTTGATGGGGCTAGCTGACACCAAGCCCTGGTTATCGACAGGGGTGATGTGATCTTTTTTGCAGGACGCTAACACAAACAGAGCGACCAGAAAAAATCCGAATAAATTTAGCTTTATCTTAAACGAAGTCATTTTTAATTAATTAGGGAGAAAAATATCAAATCAATAGAATATTTTTCTTTTAACGATCTTTTACATCAAAGGTTACATATAACGGGCACTTTTGTCCTGACATCGCGGCAATTTACAAAGTTATGAGCAATACACAGTGTGCGCGGGGGTGTGTTCGGTGTGTTCAGGTGTGCCGGACGACACAGTACGTGAGCAGCGACCTGTCCCGATACTATCGGTATAACGCGGGAGGTATTCCGATAGCAAAAGCTATCTTTGCGCCATGGGGGCAGCTTTCGAAGATTTTAAATTTAATCGTCAAATCCTGAATGCGATAGCAGACGCGGGTTATACGGAGGCTACGCCGATACAGCAAAAAGCGATACCGCCGATTTTAAACGGGCAGGACCTAATGGGCATTGCGCAAACCGGCACCGGCAAAACCGCCGCCTATGTGCTGCCTGTCCTGATGAAGCTGAAATATGCGCAGGGCAGCGATGCGCGCGCGCTTATCATTGCCCCTACGCGCGAGCTGGCTATGCAAATAGAGGAGAACATCAAAACCTTTGCTGTAAATACCGATCTGAGGGTGGCCGTATTGTATGGCGGCCTTGGGCCTAAAACGCAAATTGAGCAAATAAACAAGGGGGTTGATATCATCGTAGCGACACCCGGCCGCTTTATGGATATTTACCTGGCCGGGCATATTGTTACTAAAACGCTGCAGGTGTTGGTGCTTGACGAGGCCGATAAAATGATGGATATGGGTTTTATGCCGCAGATCAACCGCATTTTGGAAATTGTGCCGGTGAAAAGGCAAAATCTTTTATTTTCGGCTACCATGTCGGATAAGGTGCGCGAGTTGTCGAATAACTTCCTGGAGTTCCCTACCGTAATTGAAATAACGCCGCAGGCTACGCCGGCGCAGACAATAAACCAGCAGCTGTATTATGTACCCAATGTAAAGACGAAAATAAACCTGCTAAGGAAATTGCTGGAAGACGAAGGCGGCATCAAAAAGCTGATGATATTTTGTAAAACCCGCGCCGCCGCCGACGATGTATATAAGTTTTTGCTGCGTAAGTTTGGCGAAAAAGAAGTAAAGGTGCTGCATGCCAATAAAGGGCAAAACACGCGTATCAATGCCATCAACGCGTTTAAAAATGACGAGGTAAAGATGTTGGTGGCAACGGATGTGGCATCAAGAGGGATCGATGTAAGCGATGTGAGTCACGTGATCAATTTCGACGTGCCCGTGGTTATCGAAGACTATGTTCACCGCATTGGGCGGACCGGCAGGGCTTATCAGTCGGGCGAAGCTATCACGTTTTGCACCCCGGCGGAAGAATATTATATGCGCAAAATAGAAAAGCTGATCCGGCAGACCGTACCCGTGGCTGATATTCCTCCGGACGTGTTTATCGAAGATACCTTGTACGACGAAAAACAAGCGCAGGCAAAGGAGATCGATATGCAAAAGCGCCGCGACAATCCCGAATTTAAAGGCGCTTTCCACGAAAAGAAGACACTTAATCAGCGGAAGAAATTTGACGCCGCCAAAGAGAAACACGACCCGCGTAGTAAACCAAAAAGGTCTGCGTCAGCAAAATCACGCAAAAGAAAACATTGATATGAAACTCCGCATTACCCCGCTAAATTTTGCCAGCGCGTTTTTTTTAGTTGTTGCCGTATACAGCTGGATGTTCGGCGTGCAGGTTTCGGGCTACCACCTCAAACATATGGGCGGTACGATAGGGTGGATATTTTTGCTTTTTGCCGTGGTAGTGTCATTTATGGATATTTTATTCCGCAATTTTTTCCCCGATACTAAAAAAGTATGGATTGTAGAGCTAAGCTTTATAACTTTGGCGGCTATTATATTTCTACTTGTTAAATAACTCATGAAAAAAGCCGAAATTAAGCTTACGATAGACCTTGACGATAACAATGTTCCCGAGAATATTATGTGGGAATCGACAGATGCGCAAAATAAAGAGGCCATGCCCGTAAAATCAATGATGCTTTCATTATGGGATCCGAGCTATAAAAATGCGCTGCGGATCGACTTATGGACAAAAGATATGCCTGTTGATGAAATGAAACAATTCTTTTATCAAACCCTGCAAACCATGGGCGATAGCTTTTTACGCGCGACAGGGGAAACAAATATCGTGGAGGACCTGCGCGATTATTGCGCCCACTTTGCGGAAAAAATGGAATTGAGCCAAAAATAATGCGCCTTAATAATTTTATATCCTTTGCGGGGTTTGTCATACTTATCGCAGCTACCTATTGCCCCATACTGCGTCCATTCCATCTTTTTAACTGGAACGTTTATGACGCCAACAAACCCTACGGTATTATTATTTTGCTGGTAGCGGTGGTGGGCATCATCGGAACGGTTTTTAACCAGGTTAAAATAACCCGTCTTGCCGCGTGGCTATCGGTGCTATTGGTGGCGTTATTATATGTTATGGCGCAATTAAAGGTTCACACCTCATTTAGCTTTATCCCGTTCCATTCTATCGAAAATTTTCTTTCCAGGCAGATCAAGTTTAAATGGGGCTGGTTTTTGCTATTCGGCGGGGCGACGCTGGCTTTGTTGGGCGCATTGTTGGCGAAAAAACCAAATCGCAGATAATTCGTTATCAAAGTAATTGCTTAATTATTTGTAAAGTAATTGCATTTCAAATAACATGCGCCTATGCCAAAGCTTTCCTTCCGCACGCAAATATTAGCGGGATTCATTCTTTCGTTGGTTTTGGTTATAAGTGTATTTTATTTTTCATACACCAGCATCAATAACCTGCAAAAAAATGAAAAGGTTGTTGAACATACCGAATCGGTAATTAAAGCCGCTAATACCGTACAGGCATTATTGCTTGACGGGGAGGCCGGCCAGCTCGGTTATATTGCTACCGCTAAAAGTGCAGAGCTGGAACCTTATGCCAAGTCCATTGCGCGCGTGCCGGGTGCGCTTATCGAGCTCAAGGCGCTTACCAAAGACAACCCGCTTCAACGGATAAACGTGGATTCGCTGGTTGCATTCGCCAATTTAAAATCCGACGAGCTGAGGTACATTGTCGAAATATCACGAATGCGGGGATTCGATACGGCCCGCGCCATGTTGGCGACTGTGCCCGGCAAATATGACATGGATAAGGTCCGGTTTTACGTAAGCCGGATCGTGAACCAGGAAAATACATTGTTGGCGGTTCGAAAAACATCAACCGATAATGCGGCATGGACAACGATAAATGGTATTGTGGTGGGCGGAATAATTGTGGTTTACGTGGTGTTTCTACTGGCCTTCTACATCCGCAGCGCATTTAGGAAGCTCCAGGAAAGCGAGGAAAATTTAAAGGCGACCAACCTTACACTCGAGAGGATCAATGAAGAGCTGCTTACTAAAGCGCAGTTGCTGCAGCAATCGGAAGAGGAACTGAAAATTCAGCACGACGAACTGATGAAGTCAAATGCCGAGCTGGAAGAGAAAGCGCACCTGCTTGCCGAAAAAAACCAGGCTGTTGAAGAAGCAAGAAAGGCGATCGCTTCGAAGGTGAGGGAACTGGAGCTGGCAAATAAATATAAATCGGAATTTTTGGCTAACATGAGCCACGAACTCAGGACGCCATTAAACAGTATTCTTGTACTTGCAGAGGTTTTACGTGATAATAAACCGGCTAATCTTAGCAAAGACCAGGTTAAATATGCCAGTGTAATTGTAAACGCAGGCAACGACCTGCTTGCCCTGATCAATGATATTCTCGATCTGTCAAAGATAGAGTCGGGTAAGCTGGAAATTCAAAACGAAACTGTAAAAATAGCCGACATTTTGTACGATGCAAAAGTGCTTTTTGACGAGATTGCCACGAAGAAAAAAATGCAGTTTGCTGTTAGTGTCGATAAAAGTTTACCCGGACAAATATTTACCGACAGGGCGCGTGTTGGACAGATATTGAAGAACCTGCTTAGTAATGCTTTTAAATTTACACCCGATAGCGGATCGGTATCGGTCAACGTGACTCACGGTGAAACGAATGACATGATAAGCTTCCAGGTGATCGATACCGGCATAGGTATAGCCCGGGATAAGCAAAAACTGATATTCGAGGCTTTTCAGCAAGCCGATGGTTCTACCAGCCGCAAATATGGTGGTACCGGGTTAGGATTGCCCATTTGCCGGGAACTGGCGGCTCTGCTCGGCGGCAAAATAAATTTAACCAGCGAGGCGGGGGTGGGCAGCACATTTACGCTATCGGTTCCGGTTAAAGGCAGCGAAACGTTGCGGCCTGCACAGAAAACGGAACCTGCCGCGGCCGCCGAACTCAGGAGCCAGGATTTAGAGTCCGCAAGCCGAACTCTTAAAGATAACCACGATGAATCGCTTGTTATTATCGTGGAAGACGATAAGAGGTTTGCCGGCATATTGCAGGATTACGCAAACGATCACGGCTGTCGGTCAATCATTTTAAACGATGGAACAAATGCGGTGGAAACGATCAGGCAAAAACGCCCCGACGCGGTTATCCTCGATATCATGCTGCCCGGCAAAGACGGCTGGCAAATTTTAAAGGAATTAAAAAAGGACGGAGAAACGTCAGGAATTCCCGTTCACCTGATGTCTGCCAGTGAGGCGACGGTGAACCGCCCCCACCAGGAGGGTGCGATAAGCTTTATAAAAAAGCCTGCCGATAATTTTACGTTGGAAAAGCTATTCTCGGAGATGGCTACCCAAAACGGCGCAACGGTCAAACAAGTCCTGTTAGTGGAGGACAACGAGGACCAGAGCTATGGCATACAGGGACTGATGAAAGATCGCGGCATTGTCGTCGACCAGGCTTTTGATGGGAAGTCGGCATTGGCGATGCTCGAAAAAAGGAATTATCAGTGCATTATACTCGACCTTCATCTGCCCGATATCCCCGGGCTCGATCTTTTGGATAAGATAAAAGCAGATAAGCGTTTCGAAAGCCTGCCTGTAATTATAAACACAGCTACCGACCTCAATAAAGATTCACTGACCAGGCTTATGCGCTATGCAAACGCCATGATCAGCAAATCCGATAATTCGCCAAACAGGCTTATAAACGAGGTAAACGTATTTTTAGATAAAGTAAACCATGCCGGTAAAACCGCGCCCGCTTTTATCGAAATACCTGTTGCAAAAAAAAGCGGCGAAAATAATATCAGCGGCAAACGGGTATTGATAGTAGATGATGACGAGCGTAATATTTTCGCCTTAAGCTCAGCCCTGCAAGGCTACGGCCTTGAAGTACATTCGGCGTTTGACGGGCAGGAAGCTTTAAACAGGCTGGACCAGATGCCGGGAGTTGATTTGGTGCTCATGGATGTTATGATGCCAAAAATGGACGGCTACGAGGCCACCCGCCACATACGAAGGCAACAAAAATGGCAGAAATTACCCATCATAGCTTTAACGGCAAAGGCTATGGCAGACGACCGGCAAAAGTGCATAGTAGCCGGCGCCAACGACTATATTACTAAGCCCGTTGATTTTGACCGGTTAGTTTCGCTGATGCAATTGTGGATGAACAATTAGCGTTAGGGCGGCTGTCATACTACCAACTCGCGTTTACTGCCGTTAAGGCTGAATTGATCAACTAATAAATTTACATTTGCAAAATGCAGTTGATCGATCAAACCTGGCACTTGTTAAAAAAAGAGGTTAAGCTGGAGTGGCGTGCCAAATACGCGTTCAACGGCGTATTGTTATACGTGGTTTCAACCGTTTTTATTTGTTATATCGCATTTAATTTAAACCCAGGATTCGCCGGCAGCACCGGTTACCCGGTTGTATGGAATGTGTTGTTTTGGATCATTATGCTTTTTGCTTCGGTTAACGCCATTACAAAAAGCTTTATACAGGAAAACAAAAATCGGTTGCTATATTATTATTCCATTGCCAGTCCGCAGGCTATTATCCTGTCGAAAACTATTTATAATGCGTTGCTCATGATGCTTCTTAGCATTTTAGCGCTATTGGTATACCAGCTTTTTTTCACCAATAAAATTGGCGACCCGCTGTTTTATTTCATTACGGTTTTGCTGGGCAGCATAAGCTTTTCCACGGTATTCACCATGATCTCGGCTATCGCATCAAAAGCGGGCAATAACAGTACGCTGATGGCTGTTTTAAGTTTTCCGGTGGTTATCCCGGTTATTTTGTTGCTTATCCGCTTAAGCAAAAACGCCATGGATGGGATTGACAGGAGTTTTAGCTATGAAAACATAGGAGTTCTACTAGCTATTAATGTGATAGTTATCACCACATCCTTATTGCTATTCCCTTATTTATGGCGCGATTGATACCGGAACATAAAATTCTTGATACTTCCATCTGCAGTTCATATTAAATGTGTTTTTTTGACATCTTTAATGAATAATTCCCCATGCGGTTCTCCTGGCTTATCGTTTTAGTCATATTGTTTCCAGCGCTGCTGTTTGCTCAAAACGGAAGCATTACAGGCACGGTGATCAGCGAAAGCTCCAAAAGTCCCGTTTCGCGCGCCAGCGTATTTTTAAGCAACTCGTCAGTAGGTACGGCAACTTCGGATGATGGCACTTTTGCGCTCAGGGGAGTAAGACCCGGGCAATATACCCTGGTGGTTTCTATTTTGGGCTACGAAACTTATTCAAAAACGGTACTGGTTGGCACCGACGCTATTAAATTGACAATTGAATTAGCGGCAAAACCGTTAATGCTGCGGGAGGTTGTTATATCTTCGGCTGCTGACTGGAAAAAAAATTATGCCGCCTTCAAAAAGGAGTTTATTGGTTCAGACGAAAATGCCAAAAACTGTGTGATCGTTAATCCGCACATCCTCAATTTAACATACAACCCGACAAAACAAATTTTACATGCCGATGCGGACGAATTTTTGATCGTCGAAAATAAATCGCTCGGCTACCGGGTAAAATACTTATTGAATGATTTTAAGATCGATAAAATAGCCAATATAATCTCTCGCCAGGGCCAGCAGGTTTTTGAAGACCTGCCCGGAAGCGAATCCCAAAAGAAAAAATGGCGTCAAAAACGCGACGAAGCCTATTATGGTTCGGCCATGCATTTTTATCGCGACCTATACTCCGGCAAATTAGCACAGGATGGATTTGTCATGTATCATTTTAATCGTGAGTTGAACCCCGACCGTCCACGGGAAGACATTATAAGACGTAAGATAAGCCAATTCTATGAACAGCGTAAAGGCGATTCGTTAAAGTATTGGCAAAACCTGTCCAACCTGTCGAGATATTATAAAGAAAAGCTCGACCGCCAGCCGCTGCAGGAAAGTGATGTATTGATAAGGACTCAACAACAGGGGATATATGCCATTCATTTCCCCGATTATCTTTACGTAGTTTATACCAAAAGACGCGACGAGGTTTACAATAAAGACCTGTATCGGCCCCTGGACATGCCAAACTATGAAGCTACCGTTATTACTTTATACAGCCCGTATGCTTTATTTGATATGAACGGCATAGTGATTGATAACGCACCCTTGTACGAAGGCGCATGGGCGAACGCGCGGATATCTGACCTGTTGCCGGTAGATTACGTACCGCAGGATAAGTAGGCTATGCCGGCGCCATTGACCTGATGACTCAATGAACTAATGACCCAATGAACTAATGAACTAAAACCCTAACTTAGCCGCAATTAATATGAAATTTATATATCAAACATGGTGGAAGGTATTGGCGGCCCTAATCGTAATTTACACGCTGATTGCGGGGTTATTGCTTGGGGTACCACGCCTTCCGATATTACATGAAACCATTCGAAATGTTTATTTCCATGTGCCTATGTGGATGGCCATGTTCACGGTGTTTACCATATCGGTTATTTATAGCATCAAATATTTAAGCACCGGTAAGGAAGAATATGACCTGGTAGCCGTTGAGTGCGTTAATACCGGCACGTTTTTTTTCGTCCTGGGTTTAATCACCGGTATGCTATGGGCTAAATATGCATGGGGTGAGTACTGGAGCAACGATCCAAAACAAAATAGCGCAGCAATTGCTTTTTTACTGTACTGCGCATATGCGGTATTGCGTAATTCTATCGATGAAGAGCAAAAACGAGCTAAGATATCCGCTATCTATAATATTTTTGCTTTCCCGGTAATGATTGTGCTTATCATGGTATTGCCCCGGATGACCGACTCGCTGCACCCTGGTAACGGCGGCAACCCGGCATTTGGCAAACTCGATATGGATAATAGGATGCGTATCGTTTTGTATCCGGCCTTTATCGCCTGGAGTTTTATAGCTATCTGGATTGCATCGCTCCGGTATCGCATCCGTTTAATAGAGTATAAAAGGAATGAACTCAACTAACATGAAAAAATCGACCCTTTTTATTTTGGCGCTGTTATGCTGCCTGAATGTTTTTGCCCAGCAAGCGCAATCCGTGGAAATGGCCGATACCATGCGAAGCTCTGGCAAAATATACGTGGTTATAGCAATTATTGTAATAATTTTTGCCGGACTTGCAACCTATTTATTTATGATCGACAGAAGGCTCAAAAAAATAGAAAAGGAAAAATAGCTCAGAAATTTACCTGCGGTTAAACATCAGCGACCGTTGTGCGTTTAACAGGTGTAAAAAAATAAACACCGGCTCAATTTGCGATATTGATAAAAAATGTGTCAAATTTGTGCACTTTTTTAACAGTTTAATAATATTCAAAAAATTTATGGCTTCTTCCAATTCGGTTGCTAATCAGGATACACACTTTTTTGGTGATGTATGTGAAAACTTCGATTACGCCGCACAATTTACAAAACACGACACTGGCCTGCTGGACCAGATAAAATCCTGCAACAGCGTTTACCGTTTTCGGTTCCCTATCCGCCGGGGTAATGGCTTCGAGGTGATCGATGCCTGGCGGGTTGAACATTCACAGCACCAGTCGCCAACTAAAGGTGGCATACGGTACAGCGAAATGGTTAACGAAGACGAAGTGATGGCTTTGGCCGCGTTAATGACCTATAAATGTGCTATTGTAAACGTTCCTTTTGGCGGAGCAAAGGGCGGCATCCGTATAAACCCTAAAAATTACAACCTTACCGAGCTGGAAAATATCACCCGCCGTTATACCGTTGAGCTGATCAAGAAAAATTTTATTGGCCCGAGCATCGATGTGCCTGCGCCGGATTATGGATCGGGCGAACGCGAAATGAGCTGGATAGCAGATACCTATGCAACGATGAATCCGGGCCAGCTCGATTCTATGGGGGCGGTTACCGGTAAGCCGATAGCACTGCATGGCATAGCCGGCAGGCGCGAGGCAACGGGCAGGGGAGTAGCTATTGCGGTTCGCGAATGTGTAAACGTTGGCGAGGATATGAAAAAAATTGGCCTTCTCCCGGGTATCTCAGGCAAAACAGTTATTGTCCAGGGGTTAGGTAATGTAGGATTCTATTCTGCCAAGTTTCTTTCTGAATTCGGCGCGATAATAGTAGGCTTGTGCGAGTTTGAAGGCGCGATTTATAATGCCGACGGACTTGATATTGAAGCCGTGTTTCAGCACCGCAAAGCGACCGGTTCTATTCTTGGATACCCGGGCGCTAAAAAGGAATTTAAAAATTCGGCCGAGGGACTTGAGCAACCATGCGATATCCTTGTGCCCGCCGCGCTCGAAAATCAAATCACCGAAACCAATGTCAAACGGATCAAAGCGAAAATTATAGCCGAAGGCGCGAATGGGCCAACGTCGCCCGAGGCCGAAAAAATATTTTACGCTGCGGGCGGCCTTATTATACCGGATATGTATGCCAATGCCGGCGGGGTAACCGTATCTTATTTTGAATGGCTTAAAAATCTTTCGCACGTGGCGTTTGGCCGTATGAACAGGCGTTTTGAGGAAACAGCGAACACAAACCTGGTGAATATGGTTGAAGGGATCACGGGGGTAGCTTTAACGCCGCTGCAGCGCTCAACCATTGTTAAAGGAGCTTCGGAACTGGAACTTGTTAATTCGGGTTTGGAAGACACGATGATCCGTTCGTATCACGAAATACGCGAAACGTTTAAAAACACCGAAAAGATCGATACGTTGCGAACCGCGGCTTTTGTAGGTGCGATAAATAAAATTGCTATTTCCTATCAAAACCTGGGTGTATGGCCGTGATTTGAGTATTGCATTAACATAATCTATCTGGCTGATCGTGATGATCAGCCATTTTTGTTTATTGCTGTATACGTCCGTTATAACTTTTTATAATATCATACATTTAAAGTTAAGTCGTTACCTTTATGCTGATTACTTAGATGAGGGGATTAAAGTTTTTATTTATTTTATTACTATTAACTGTTTTCAAATGCCTGGGGCAAGCCCCTAATATCGGATTTGAGACAGGAACATTCGATAACTGGGTGTGCGCCGTTGGATTAGTCGACCCTTTAGGCAATATTAGTGTTTCGGCATCCGGGCCTATATATGGCAGGCATACTATAATCGGTAAGGAGTCGGCTAACGTGCTCGACCCATACGGACACTTTCATATCCTCTGTCCAAATGGCAGCAAATATTCCTTGCAACTGGGCGGCCCCGATACCGGCAGAAAGGTCGAGCAGATCACGTACACCTTAAAAGTTCCCTCCGGACTTCCATATAGTATTGTTTTAAACTATGCGGTTGTTTTGGAAAACCCAGGCCACGCGCCTTACGAGCAGCCACGGTTTACCGCAAAGATATACGATATCACGGATGACAAATACCTTAATTGTCCGGCATTTGACTTTGTCGCCTCATCTTTACTACCGGGTTTTAAGCCGGGCGCTAAAGATGTAACCTACAAAGATTGGACATCGGCCACGATTAACCTTAGCGCATTTCCCGGAAAAATGGTCCGGCTGGAGTTTACCGCTATCGATTGTACACGTGGCGGGCATTTCGGTTATGCCTATCTTGATATAGATGATAATATCGGATCGCCAATTACCGGCAACGCTTATTGCGCAGGGCAAAACACTGTAAAATTGACCGCGCCCTATGGTTTTGCGGGGTATAATTGGTATGATGCCAATAATGTTTTGCAAAATGTTGCCTTTGGAAATGACAATGTTCAACACACCGGCGATGGCAGAACGCTTACCATTTCGCCTCCGCCGCCTGATGGTACAAAGTACTCAGTCGTCGTGTTTCCTTACGATGGGCTCGGATGCGTTGATACGCTTTATACCACTGTTAATAAAATAGACGAAGGCTTCAAATTAAAGGTTTTAGATACCGCTTTTGGGTGCCCGGCTAGTGGTGTCGATCTCACGGCTGCCAGTGTCACGGCCGGCACAAGTAGCGGAACAACCTTTAGCTATTATCTTGATTCGCTCGCGGTTAGCTATTTGCCAAATCCCGATAAGGTGCTGGTTCCGGGTGTATATTATATACAAGGTGTCAATACCGAGGGATGTATGAATATGGTACCGGTTACGGTAAGCATTGGCATGCCGGTTATTAACGTGGTGGATCCGCAGCCGGTTAATTTCCCCACGCGCGTGGACCTTTCCAGGGCTTTTACACACTATCCCAAACTTACATACAATTATTATACAGACGCAAAGGCCACCCTTCCTATAGAAGATTTTACCGGCGTATCAACAAGCGGAACCTATTACGTTAAAGCACAAAATCCAGCGGGCTGCGATACGATCGCTCCAATTAAGGTTGTGATAAACCCTCCGCCGTACACTATAACGGCTCCCAATACCTTTACACCAAACAACGACGGTGTAAACGACCTGTTTAATGTATCGATAGACGGTTTCATACGTTTCAACTTTTTAAAAGTTTATAGCAGGTACGGCCAGCTCTTATTCTCCAGCACCTCACCTGACCAAAACTGGGACGGAAGAGTGAACGGAAAATTAGTTGATGTAGGCACTTACTATTGGATATTTGAAGGGACCAACGACTATTACCACAGTAAAATCACCCGCTCGGGCTCAATAACGTTATTAAGGTGACCGGCAACCGGCTAACCCGGGCTACTTTGTGAAGACTGAATCTGCTGAAAAAATGTTATACGTCATATTTTTACCTGATCTCTTTCAAGAACAATTCTAAATAATATTAAAACCTTGCAGCAAACGTTATTAACGTTACATTTTGTACTTTTGCAACCGGAAATAAAATAATAAGCCGTTCATGAAAAGAAGTTCAATACTGGGTTTGGTTGTTATTGCAATAGCGATAGCAGTTATCATTTCTGTAACTTCAAAATCAAGTAGTTATGGCACGTTTACTGACGCCAGGAAAACAGCAGGCGAATTAAGCGTAGTAGGCCACCTGGATAAGCAAAAGGCGCTGTATTACGATGCGGCAAAAGACGCTAACTATTTTTCTTTTTTTGTTAAAGACAAAAAAGGCCAGGAATGCAAGGTGGTTTTTATAGGTACCAAGCCGCAGGATTTTGAAAAATCGGAGCAAATTGTGCTCACGGGGCAAATGGTTGGCGATGAATTTCACGCGTCGAAGATATTGATGAAATGCCCTTCGAAATATACCCAGGATAAAATAGAAGTTTCGGCACAGAAATCCAAAACAGCCGACATATAACACACTTAATGGATACAGTTTTTCAAGGGGAACACCTTTTACCCGGTCATCTCGGCCAGGCATTTGTAGTTCTTTCATTCGGCGCGGCGCTGCTTTCTGCCATCAGCTACTATTTTGCAACTAACGCTTCCAACAAGCTCGACACTTCCTGGCTGCGCATGGGCCGCATCGCTTTCTACGCGAATACGGTGGCCTTATTAGGTGTTTGCGTTTGCCTTTTTTATATTATCTATAATCATTATTTCGAGTATCATTACGCCTGGTCATATACATCCCGTTCGTTGCCGGTCTATTATATCGTTTCCGGTTTTTGGAACGGGCAGGAGGGCGGCTTTTTGCTATGGACGTTTTGGCAAGCCGTGTTAGGCAATATATTGATCTGGCGAGCTAAATCATGGGAAAGGCCCGTGATGACCGTCGTTGCCCTTTCGCAGGTCTTTTTGGCGACTATGATACTGGGTGTGAATGTATTAGGCCAACGAATCGGCAGCTCGCCGTTTTTATTGTTAAGAAATTCAGGGATCGAGGCCCCTATATTTTCGAGGCCCGATTATCTCAGCTTTATCAAGGACGGACAAGGGATGAATCCCTTACTTCAAAATTACTGGATGGTGATACATCCCCCAACACTGTTCCTGGGCCTGGCATCGGTAATTGTGCCCTTTGCTTATGCCATCGCAGGCTTATGGCAAAGGCGGTATAAGGACTGGATAAAACCAGCTATACCGTATGCACTATTTGCCGCCATGATTTTGGGCACAGGTGTTATCATGGGTTCGCTATGGGCGTACGAATCGCTGAATTTCGGCGGATTTTGGGCATGGGATCCGGTCGAAAACGCCTCAATTTTCCCCTGGCTTACCATGGTTGCGGGCCTGCATGTTTTAATTGTATACAAAAACACCGGCCACTCTTATTTCACCGCCACGTTTTTAATACTGACCAGTTTTATTATGGTATTGTACTCCTCTTTCTTGGCAAGGAGCGGCGTACTTGGCGAAACGTCGGTACATTCATTTGTGGATAACGGCATGTTTTGGCACCTGCTTGCCTATGTTATCATATTTATATTCATATCTGCATATTTTTTGATCGCACGCTGGAAACAATTACCGATCACAAAAAAGGACGAAGAGACTTACTCGCGCGAGTTTTGGATGTTTGTAGGCGCTATTTTCCTTGGACTGTCCTGCTTCCACCTGCTGCTCGTAACATCAATACCGGTATGGAACCGGATGTTTGGCACTAAAGTGGCCCCACCGAATGATCTCGTGGCTCACTATAATATTATACAGGCCTCATTCGCCATGGTTATTACTTTACTAACCGGTTTTACGCAATTTTTAAAATATAAAAAAACGGATATCACCCGTTTCTTTATAACCACGCTGCTCTACTTCGTTTTTGCAGTGGTCATTACGGCGCTGATTGTATATGCAACCGGGCTGTACAAGCTGCAGTTTGTGTTTATGCTGGTGATGTTAGGTTCCATCTATTCAATTTTGGCTAATTCAAAAATTTTGGCCGAGGCGTTAAAAGGTAAGTTTAAGCTTGCCGGCTCGGCCGTGGCACATATCGGCTTTGCATTAATGCTGGTGGGTGCGCTGATTGCGGCCGGTACCAGGGGCGTTGTGTCGCGCAACGATAAGGGAACACTGAATATAGGCAATTTTGACAAGTCGGCTGGCGATGCACGCGAAAACATCATGATCTATAAAAATGAACCGGTTAAAATGGGCGATTATATTGTTACCTATGTGGGTGATTCGACAGCCGAACCGAATCATTACTACAAGGTGGATTATAAGCGTTACGATACGCATGGCAAGCTCACCGAAGAATTTATGTTAAAGCCCAATGTGCAGATCAACGCCCAAATGGGATTAACGCCGTCGCCGGATACAAAACATTACTTGTTGCACGACTTGTACACACATATTACCGCGCTGCCACCATCTGCGGCTAACAAGCCCGGGGCCGATGCCGCACATGGCGAAGAAAATGATGATAGGAATTACGATGCGCCGGTAATCCATGAAGTTGCGGTAGGCGATACGATCCGTTACCGGGATGGTTATATGATATTAAAGTCGCTTAACCGGGAAGCCCGGGTACAGAATATCCCCCTCACCGGCAACGATGTGGCCATCGGCGCAAACCTGCAGATATTTGAAAATGGCAAAACTTATAACGCTGAACCGGTATATATGGTTAAAAACAAAAGTGTGTTCGATTTTGCACGAAAGGTTGACGATGCCGGCCTAAAGCTGCGGCTCACAAAAATATTACCGGATAAAAATAAGGTTGAGATCACTGTTTACCAGCAACCCGAAAATAAGAAACCATGGATTGTAATGCGAGCGCTCGATTTTCCGTATATCAACTTCCTTTGGTCGGGTACGGTCATTATGATCATCGGCTTTTTGCTATCGATTTTTAGAAGAAACAAAGAGCTGAAAACAGTTTAGCCCAATCGTTATCAAACCTTCGTAAAGCGCTTGCTCATCAAAAACGAAGCATTCTTATAACGTGGCTCCCATGGAGCCCTGAGCTCTTGATCTATGCGTACTATAAACAGGCAACCCCGCTGGGGTTTACCACGCGTTTTACCAGTATCACCTAATGCGTTATAAATAGGCTCTGTAGGAGCCGCGTGTTTATAGAAATAATAGTAAATGCTTTTGGGCTGCGTAGTAGCCACCTATAGCCGACCATCTCTATATGCCCTTTGGATAGGTAATCCTTGTTATACCTCTTTTCTCAGTCTGGCCACCGGGATATTCATCTGTTCGCGGTATTTGGCAACAGTGCGGCGGGCAATGTTATAGCCTGCTTCTTTCAATATCTCGGTTAGCTTTTCATCGGCCAGGGGGTGCTGTTTGTCTTCGGCGCCAATGTGTTCCTCTAATATCTTTTTCACTTCTTTGTTTGACACTTCTTCCCCGCTTTCGGTTTGTATTGCTTCGGAGAAAAACGATTTTAATAAAAACGTGCCGAATTCCGTTTGTACATATTTTGAGTTGGCTACCCGCGATACCGTCGAAATATCCATATTAATGCGGTCGGCAATGTCTTTCAGGATCATGGGCTTTAAATTCTTATCATCGCCCGTCAAAAAGAAGTCGTATTGGTACTGCATAATGGCGTTCATGGTTTTTAACAGCGTTTGCTGCCGCTGCTTGATCGCATCGATGAACCACTTAGCCGAATCGAGCTTCTGCTTTACAAACTGAACCGCCTCTTTTAACTTTTTATCTTTTTGCGATGCTTTGTCGTAATGCTCAAACATTTCCTGGTATGACCGGCTTACTTTCAGCTCGGGTGCGTTTTTGGAATTCAGGGTAAGTATCAGGTGCCCGTCGTTGTTGGTGATATGGAAATCAGGTATCACCTGCATTTGCTTGGTATTGACCTCGTTCGAGTCTCCGGGCTTCGGATTAAGCTTTAATATTTCGTTTACCACGGCCCGCAATTCTGTAGATGACATGTTCAATGATTTTTCGAGCTTATCGTAGTGCTTGCGGGTAAACTCATCCAGGTAGTGTTCAACAACTCTAATCGCTTTCCTGATAATAGGGTCGTTTGGGTCTTTCTTTCGCAACTGGATCAGCAGGCATTCCTGTAAACTGCGCGCGCCAACTCCGGCAGGATCGAATGTCTGTATCACCTTTAGCATATCCTCTACTTCTTCATCCTCGGCATTTACATTTTGGGAGAAGGCAAGATCGTCGGTTAACGAGGGTATGGGACGGCGCAGGTAACCATCGTCGTCCAGGCTGCCTATGATCTGCTGCCCGATTTTAAAATCCTTATCTGATATAGGAAGCAGGTCGAGTTGCTGCTGCAAACTTTCAAAAAATGAGCTTTGAACGGCGATGGGCATTTCTTTGCGCTCACTTTCATCATCTCCGTTCTGGTCGTACCGCGATCCGTATTCGTTTACATTATCCTCCTGCAGGTAATCGTCGATATTGAATTCATCGGTTTCGCCGTGTTCTTCCTCGCTGTTAAAATTATCGTCTTCAGGGTCTCTGTCAGGATACTCTTCGTCGGGCTCGGCCACACTGCTCAAGCTTATATCTTCAAGCGCCGGGTTTTCCTCCAGCTCCTCCTTGATACGGGTATCCAATGAAACGGTTGGCACCTGTAGCAATTTAATAAATTGTATTTGCTGTGGAGATAGCTTTTGTAAAAGTTTTTGTTGAAGGTTTTGTTTAAGCATAATCGGACACCGCAAAAATACATTCAATATCCCTAACTAAAAAATTAAGCGGGTGCGGGGTTATGTAGATAAATGAAAAAACAATCAATATGTTTGTTAAGTTTAGCTTTTATTAGTTTAAATTGATCGTTGTATGGGCTTTGTTAAAGAATTTAAAGAGTTTGCGATGCGCGGGAGCGTTGTGGACCTTGCCGTGGGCGTTATTATAGGCGCTGCGTTTGGTAAGATAGTTACTTCCCTGGTTGCCGATATTATTATGCCACCCATCGGCTATTTAACAGGCGGCATTGATTTTACCGAAAAGAAGATCGTTTTAAAACCAGGCGATCCGGTACATAAAATAGCAGAAACAGCCATTCATTACGGTAATTTTATCAATGCCGTGATACAATTCCTTATCATCGCGTTCTGTATTTTTATCGTGGTTAAAGCCATTAACTCATTAAAAAAGCAGGAAGCTGCCGCACCCGATCCGGCGCCATCGAAAGAAGAAGTTTTGCTTACTGAAATAAGGGACCTTCTGGCAAAAAGATCTTAGTGCCTGTCATACGTTTTTTAAATTAATTTTTCAGGTTAGCTATCATAATCTTTACTTTGCGGCCATTCGTAAAATAAAATGGCGCTTTCATTAAAAAATAAATTCGACGGTATAATTTTCGATCTCGACGGTACCCTTTGGGATAGCACCGGTAATGTTGCGCTCGCGTGGCAGGATGTTATCAACAAGGTGGATTATGTAAAGGAACCGATGACCCGCGAAAAAATCAGATCGGTGACGGGAATGGCGTATAACATTATTTTCGATACCATGTTCGATTACCTGGATAAAGAAAAGCGAGACGAGCTGATGGCTATTTGTGCGAAAAGTGAGCTGGATATGCTGCATGAAAAGGGCGGTGAGCTTTACCCCGCGCTTGATGAAGCTCTTAGTTATCTGGCCGGCAAATACAAGCTCTTTATTGTAAGCAACTGCCAAAGCGGCTATATTGAAATTTTTTTGAAGATCAGTAAAATGGGTCACTATTTTAGCGGTCATCAGTGCTATGGCACAAAGGGAAACCCTAAAGCCGAAAACATTAAAGATATTGTTAATGATAACCGGCTTACCGCGCCTGTGTATGTAGGTGACACGCAGGGCGACTATGATTCGGCCACCAAAGCCGGTGTTCCTTTCATTTTTGCAAATTACGGTTTTGGAAAAGTGGAAACCGGGCAGATAGCGACCATCAGTACCTTTGGCGAATTGGCGGAATTGCTGTAACGCCTTGTTTTTTCAATAATTAAAATCGCTATTTTTATCCTGAATTAAAATTTCAGGATATGGGGTCACGTAAATTTTCGCGTCGGGATTTTATCCGCTCCGGTTCAATCGGAATTGGAGCACTGGCATTAGGCCGCGGTTTATCAACATTCGGTGCTACCTCGAAGCCGCAAAAAAAGCTCGGTATAGCACTGGTGGGGCTGGGCAATTATAGTTATGGCCAGCTCGCTCCCGCTTTACAGCATACGCAGAATTGTTACCTGGCTGGTATTGTAACGGGGACGCCTGCTAAGGCGGTTGAATGGAGCAAACGTTATAACATCCCACAGAAGAACATTTATAACTATCAAAATTTTGATGAGATAGCACGCAATCCTGATATCGACATCGTTTACGTGGTACTGCCGGTTTCTATGCATAAGGAATATACCATAAGGGCGGCAAAGGCGGGCAAGCATGTGATATGCGAAAAGCCTATGGCGCTTAACGCCAGGGATTGCCAGGATATGATAACCGCCTGCAGAAATGCTAACCGGATGCTGTCCATAGGCTACAGGCTGCATTTTGAGCCGCATAATATGGAAGTTATGCGGCTTGGGCAAAAACAGGTTTTTGGTAAGGTCACACGCATTGATACAGGAAACGGGTTCACCTATCGCGGTGATCCGAACGCCTGGCGTTTAAAAAAAGCAATGGCCGGCGGCGGCGGTTTGATGGATATGGGTATTTACAGCATCCAGGGAACACGGTATAGTTTAGGCCGCGAACCCATAGCCGTAAAGGCAACCCAGGAAAAAACACGGCCCGATTTTTTTAAAGAAGTAGACGAAACTGTTTTTTGGGAGCTTGAGTTTCCCGGCGGACTTAAAACCACGGGTAAATCGAGTTATAATCACGACTGGAGCTATTTAAAAGTGGAGGAAGAGCACGGTAAATTTGAATTGGGTCCCGCTTTTGGTTATGGTGGCGTTGATGGCAGCGTAAACGGCAAACCGATGCCTTTTCCGCAAATTATACAGCAAGCCGCGCAGATGGATGACTTTGCAAATTGCATAGTCAATAATAAAGCCACCCGCGTGCCCGGCGAAGAAGGATTAAAGGATATGAAAGTGGTCGACGCAATTTACCGCAGCCTCGATTCAGGGAAATGGGAGAAAATAGTGTAGTGGAGGTTAGAGGCTAGCGATCGGAGATTAGTTGAAGAAAACGTATGCCTAACTCTGAAAGTTCGTTGTTATCTTTAGTTTATCATAAGCCATTTACTAATCTCTAGTTAACTAATCTCTAATCACTAAAACAATGTTCTTCACCGAAGATTTTTTACATTACATCTGGAAGTTCAGGCTGTTTGACCGGGAGAAACTGACAACCTGCGATGGAGAAGAATTAGAAATATTTTCGGTTGGAATGCATAATTCAGATTCGGGGCCTGATTTTCAAAACGCGCGGCTTCGTATCGGTGAAACGATGTGGGCCGGAAATGTGGAAGTGCACCTTTCATCATCCGACTGGCAAAAGCACGGCCATGCGGCCGACAACGCATATGATAACGTGATACTGCACGTGGTTTACCGCGACGATCAGCCGTTAACATTAACCAATGGCCGACGTGTGCCAACGCTGGAGCTGCAAAACAGGATATCGCCCGACCTCTACAATCGCTATCATAACCTCGTTTTTGGCAGCCAGGCGATCATACCATGCGAAGCAAGCATAGCTTCGGTGGATCGGCTGACCCTGCATAACTGGTTAACCCGCGTTTTAGTGGAGCGCCTCGAAAAGAAGTCGGCCGCTGTTATTGACGCGCTGAATTTAAACCGTGGCGATTGGGAAGAGACATTCTACCAGTTTTTGGCTGCGAACTTCGGTTTTAAGATCAACGCACTGCCATTTGAACTACTGGCAAAGTCGTTGCCGCAAAATATCCTCGCAAAGCATAAAAACAACCCGCTTCAAATCGAGGCGCTGATATTCGGGCAGGCAGGCTTTTTAGCCGCAAGCTTTAAAGACGAATACCCGCAAAAATTAAAGCGGGAATACGAGTTCCTGCGCAAAAAATATAATTTGACGCCTATTGAAAATCACCTTTGGAAATTTATGCGGCTTCGCCCTCAAAACTTTCCAACAATAAGACTGGCGCAGTTTGCGGCGCTGATCGTGCGTTCAAACCATTTATTGTCAAAGGTATTAGAGATCAAAGATGTGCATGGGTTGAGAAACCTGTTTACTGAAATAAAGGTGGATTTGTACTGGGAAAATCATTACCGTTTTGACGTCGAATCGGCGCCATCAGCGAAAAATTTAGGGCATGCATCGGTCGATATTATTTTGCTGAACACGTTGGCACTGTTTTTATTCAGCTATGGAAAACATAACCAGCTGCAAAACTATATAAGCCGCAGCCTGCGTCTGCTGGAAAATCTGCCAAACGAAAAGAATCATATTACCGAAGATTTTGCTACCTTAGGGGTTGAAATCAAAACGGCGTTTGAGTCGCAGGCACTGCTGGAGCTGAAAAATAGTTATTGTAGTTATAAGAAATGCCTGCAATGCGGCGTTGGTAATAAAATATTAAAACTGGCCTGATATGTTACAAAGGATAATCACTTTTTTTGAAAGGTATTCGTTCGGGGTATGTACCTATCTCGGCGGAAAATTCAATGTATCGATCGCCAGGATACGGCTGTTTTTTATTTACTCTTCATTTTTAGCAGTCGGCTTTCCGCTCATATTTTACATTTTTGCCGGCATAGTGCTCGATATCCGCAATTACGTAAAACGTGTGCATACGAGGGTGATGGATCTGTGAGATTGCAATTTCGCCTGCCTGCCGCAGGCATGGATTTTCAATTTCGGATTTATATAACAATACAATTTACTTCCTGTCAGGATATAAATGCATCACTTGCCCGCCGCCAGGAGCAAGTACCATTGTCATTAGTGTTTTCCTGGTGATCTGTTTTTTCACCTTCGACAAATGGTTCAAATCAGGGTCGGTTTGTGGGGCATCGCTCCATATTTCAGCCGTATAGTTTCCTTCAGGCAAAAAATCAAAAGTTTTGCTGATTGACCGCGATGTATGGTTGGTGATCGCGCCAACATACCAGTCATTTCCTTTGCGCCGGGCGAGGGCTAGATACTCACCGGGTTTCGCGTCTATAACTTTTGTTTCATCCCATGTGGTTGGCACGTTTTGTATAAATTCAAAGCCAGGCTGCCCGATATAAGCATCCGGATCGTCGCAAACCATGCCCAGGGCATTTTCCAGCACAACGTACATAGCCAGCATATGGCAGCGGGTTCCTATTACAAACGGACGAGTGTAATGAATTTTGAATTGAGCCGGCGACGCTGCTCTAAATCCGCCTAAATGATAATCCGTGGAACCGGCCAGCAAGCGGGTAAACGCTATATTCACATCGGCATCGGGCGTAACCCAGTCGCTCCATTTGTCATTTTCGTAGTTTAGGGTTCCTTCGCGCGTAAACTCGTTGGGCCATGTGCGACTTTCGCCGGTTGGCTTATATGCGCCATGAAATTGTATGTGCAAATGATGCTGCGCTGCCTTTTCCAATATCTCTTCCTGCATATTTACCATTTCCTGGTCGTCGCGGTCCATAAAGTCGCACATCAGCCCTTTAATACCCCACTTTTCATATTGTGCGAACGTTTCATCCAGTTTGGGATATAACGCATAAAAGTGTACCCATACCCGTATGCCTACACCTTTTTTTGCTGCGGAGTCGCACAATTGTTGCATGTCTAAGCCGGGCACGGCCCTTGAAGGGTCGGCATGTGGCCCTGGCTGAAAACCCGCGCCGTCGTTTACATACCATTCATGCAAACCGTATTCAACTACCGAGTGATATTGAATCCCATATTTTGCGCAGAAATCGACATAATACATATTGGTTACATAGTTATTTCCTGGTGCATTGATGGAGTCGGGCACTACGTTGCCATTCCACCAGGGGAAGGTTGTTTTGCCGGGCTTAAGCCACGAAACATCTTTAATCTTACACGGCTCGCTCAAATTAGTAAGGATGTTAGATTCGATAAACGCGCCGGGCTTATCGCTGATCATCATTACCCGCCAGGGGCTGTTATGAGGAAGCGTGGCCCTTACTTTCATTTCCGTTTGGCGGGGCAGGGGCGAAAGGCGGCTTTCTAATACTCCGTTGTGTTTTATCAGGTACATCCCGGCATAGTCGTGCAGGTTGGCCTCGGTAATAGCCATGTACACGCCGTTCGAAAATTCAAAAAGTGCGGGCATGTCCATTAAGGTGTCCGCTTTCAGCAAATGCAGCGAGGTTTTCGTGTATAGTCCTTCGTGCGAGGTGGTATAGTTTTCACGTAGAAGTACCGTAGCTGTTGGATTTTGCGTGAGGTTAAACGAGTCAATTTCATCGGTAATGTTTACCAGGGCGGGCCCGTCGGCCTGTTCTGGTATCACATACCTGAAAGCGGCGCCGTCATTAAAAACGCGGATTTCGATATTCATTTTTCTTCTCGCACCCGTTTCTTCACTAACCGCAACAAGCATCCGGTTGCATTCACTATGAACTTTGCTGGTTTTGCCAATAAGTAGGGTATAATCTTCCGTCAGCCTTTGTGGTTTAGCCGAGCCGATAACCAGGTTGTGATCAAAGCCACCGCCCTCTTTAAAAACCATATTGAGCCGCGATTTATCAACCACTAAGGTGCTTTTATACGCAACGCGGTAATATAATCCGTGGCTGTCAGAGCTTAACGAAAACCTGATCTGGTTATCTGGAGAAGTGACGGTGAGTACTTTATTGGCAAAAGAACTGATGGAAACCAGGCATAACAGAAAAAAAAGCTGCAAATGCATACGCATATAGGTGGCTGAACCATAAATGTATGCTATTTATAGCGTGCCTCATCATAAAAGAGAGAATTTTTCGTTTGTGGATGAGCATAAACGCTATTGCGGGTTACTCGGCGACCCTAAAAATGCCGGACCGTTGCAAGCTGACCAAACATTTGTATAGAGACTGCTCCGTAACCCGCAATACCCTGATTATAATAGCTTCCCGGTCTCAACGGCATCCTGCAGGTTGCGCACCCTGAATTTTGGTGTGTATATCCGTTGTGATAGCTGTCTTACCCATGGTGCGCGATATCCAAATAATGCTTTGATCACCCTAACGCCAGCCGAGCCTGTTGGATGCCCATATTTATACCAGCTGAATTTAGACTGGTCGATATGGAACTGCTCCGAAAACTCTGCTATGAACAGATCCATTTCGATATCGACAATATCCAGGTCCAGATCGATACTGGTATCCAGGTTTAAAGCGCAGGGATCTATTTTTCGGATCCTGTATTTCGTACAATAGTCGACTATAAAATCTTTTAGTTGGGGATGTATGTCTTCCATGAATTTGTGCCTGACCAGTTGATCTATGAGACGACAATCCTCCGGAAAGGTTGCACTAAAACTGTTTCTGGTTACAGATTTTTTTCCATGACGATCAATTCGATATTCTGTTTGGGTACGCCGAACCGGGTGCCTTCATGAAACGGCTGTATTTCGCCCGTTGCTTTGTAGCGCCGCCGCTCGTACCAGCTGATCAGTTCGTGGCGGCTGCTGATAACCGTCATGGTTAGTGTATCGCAATTCAATTGTTTCGCGTAATTTTCAGCAGCAACGAGCAGGTCACGACCAATACCCTTGTTTTGCAGCGTTGGCCAAACACTAAACATCCCGACATACAATTTGGCCGCTCTTTGTTCCAGGTAAACACACCCGGTTATTTGACCGTGCTCATCCAGGTTTTTCAAGATAATCACATTAGGATCATCAAAATAGCTGTTTAGCGTTTGCTCATCTATCCTAAGGCCGTCGAGCAGGTTGGCCTCGGTGGTCCAGCCCAGTTTGGAAGTTTCTCCGCGATACGCGCTGTTTACCAGCTTATTCAGTTCGGGCACGTCCGTGCGGACGGCTTTTATTACAGGCATATTGGCTTAAAAATACAAATCTAAAGGTTTTCTAATATCTCAGGTAAATGGCGAGACTATTTGTAATAATTACATTTCTCTTCATGGGCGGCTTGTCAATGGCATAAATGTTGGTAAATTACCATTGCATATAAATTATCCGTTTTTCACTTTAAAAATCAAGCTATGAAATATCTAAGAGCATGTTTATTAGCTGCTATCGCCTTTTTAACGTTTGGCAGCGCAATGGCACAAGTTTCAGTTAGAGCACGTATCGGCGGCGACAGGTATCATCACCATCACTGGCACCATCGTCATTATCGTCACCACGATTATCGCCGTTAATAAAGAAGCCTTGCTAACGCGGGGCTTTTTTATTTATCGATATAAGGGTTAAAAAATTACTCCCGCAATTTGCAACAATAATATCCTTTTTCCGGTCGCCGTTTAAATCGCCTATGGCAATGCCATCGGGCTTTGATCCGACAGGTATAATATAGCTGGATTCAACCCCTCTTTTACTCATTATAAATACGGTAACACTATTGCTTTTATAATTCGTGACTGCAATATCCTGAATGCCATCACTGTTGACATCGCCAATTGCCACACGGGTGGGACCGGTCCCGGTAGTAAACGGTGACCCGGGCATTGCGGCAAACCTTCCTTTTCCATCGCCTAATAAGATTGATAATCCATCCCGGCCTGTATTCGACGATGTAACACTCGGCGAGTTGACAATGGCCAGGTCGAGGTTACCATCATCGTTTATATCGCCAATAGCGACCCCAAACGGCGAATCGCCACACACAAACGGAGAGCCTGGCGGCTCATGAAAGCTTCCTTTGCCATCGCCGAGCAAAATGGTCGTATTGTTGCCATCGAGGTTGGTGGTAACGATATCCGGGTGGCCATCCTTGTTAAGATCAGCCGATCTTATTCGCTGATAGGGGTGTTCGCCGACATTGATATACGTTGCAGACAGGCTAAACCCATGTGCTTTATTGCCAAATAAAATCGCGAGCTGATTGGTCCCCCAGCTATCAGTAACCAAGTCTAAGTACCCATCGCCGTTAAAGTCCGCCGCGACGATGCCGTGCGTATGCGGTCTGACCGCGACATGAAATGGCGACCCCGTCAGCGGCGTGAAGGCGCCTTTGCCATCGCCTGTCAATACGGTGAGGTATTTCCGGTCGTGATTGGCAAGCGCCAGGTCGGGTATACCGTCCTTATTAAAATCAGCTATCGCAATATCATTTGGCATATATCCCGCTCTGAACGGCGATCCTTTTGCTTCCCTGAAATTGCCTTTACCCGTGCCAAGCAAAACAGTTATGCTGCTGTCCTCGCCGTTGGTAATCACCAGGTCGTTAATTTTGTCGTTATTTAAATCAGCTATTTCTATGCTGAATGGTTTTTCCGTCAGTTCGATCCGCCTGGTCGTATAATGCGAGCTCGCTGTACCTCCGTCGACAGTACTTGTGCATGAATTAGTAAACGGCCATGCAGCAATCATTAAAATAAATATAAGTTTAGTTTTCATAGCTATCGTATTTTCGGGCAAGGTTAATAAGGGTGGCATCAACTTCGAAATAAAATAGACTAAATGCCGGTTTAGTAGACAAACATCGATTACATACCATAACGCCTGCATTCATCTATTAAATTAACCGTTGGTAGATTGTATTGGATGTTCATCTTTTTAATGCTCATTTTTGGATCATCGTTTTCCAACATCGAATAATGAAACATTCGTTAGCAAAGAAATTGATGGAATTGGGGTTTTGGATAGTGGTGACCCTTATTTTCCTGTATGACAGGACGTACCTGATCCAAAAGGCCGGCCTCGGCCATTTCGCGGAGTGTATATTCATACGGTTATCGCTGATTATCTCACTCGCTTACCTTAACAATCATTATTTAATACCCGAATATTTTGGTAACAAACAGTATCTCCGTTATTTCGGTTCGTTGGTTTTCCTCCTGGCGACCTACGTTAGTCTCCAAAGCCTGTATGATATTTATTTGTATGGCTTTGTGATCGGCGCGATCAATCACCGCAACTTTTGGTATTCTGTTCCTTATAATTTTTTAACCACTGCCTGGTACCTTTTGCTTGCTTTGGCTTTTAAGCTAAGTATCGACTGGTATGAACAGCGAAAAGATATGCTAAAGTTACAGGAAGAGCTTAGCCGGAATCCTGCGTTTGTGAATACGCAAAAAGACGAAGAATACCTTTTTTTAAAGTCGGGAACAAAAAAATTGAAAACGCCTATCGCTGCGGTTTCCTATATTCAGGGATTAAAGGATTACTCCATAATTTACACGAACGACAACAAAATCGTCGTAAAAGGTTCGCTAAAAGCCGTTGAGGAATTATTTCCTGAAAGACATTTTTTACGCGTTCATAAATCGTACCTGGTTACTAATACTAAGATAAAGCAAGTAGAGCGCAACAAGGTCACTTTAACGAATGGAGAAACTATTCCCGTGGGGCGCAGTTACAAACACTTGTTAAATACTCCGTGAACTTCGCATTCAAGTTAAACATTTACAGTTGCCTGTAATCTTCGCGCACCGGGCTAAAGATATCAATCAGTTTGCAATCGGTAACAGCGGTGCCGCTATGCCAGACATTTGAGGGAACAACGGCGAAAAGGCCGGGTTCTAAAATTTGCGGTACATCATTAACCGTAAGCTCAAACTTTCCCTCGATAACAAATGCGCATTGCTGGTGAATGTGCCGGTGCCGGGGCACGGAGCATCCTGCTTTAACCTCGATGAAATTGATGGTATTGGTTTCGGTGTGGATCAGCTTTGAAAAAAAGCCGGGGGCGATCTCTTTGGTTTTTATGTCGCTAAAGCGGTGAAATATGGATGAGTCCATTGAACGATCAATTATATACTGTGTGAATATAGCGTTTTTGTCTTAAAAACTCATCCGGGCTTGCGTGATATGAAATTCACGGATCCAAATAAGTGGAACGAAATTTGAATATAACGACAGGCTGTGATATACTTCCATTTTTGAAGATATCAGCGCATGGCGCTTAAACCTTAAGCAGGCTATGGTGTCATAATGATATATAACATTTAATACAATGAAAAAGTTAGCAATAGTATCAGCAATAGCATTGGCCGGGTTAATTTATAGTTCCGCCGATGCACAAGTCCGCGTACATGTTGGGTTGAATTTTGGTGCTCCCGTATATGCTCCTGCGCCCGTAGTGGTTGAGCGGGCGCCGGTAGTTTACAACGATTATTATTATTTACCCGATGTGGGTGCCTATTACAGCGTTTATGAGCATCGTTATTATTATCCCGACGGCGGTACCTGGGTGTCGGCCACGTATCTGCCAGGTTATCCCGATTATGACTGGAGAAGCTTCAGGAGATATGAAATAAGAGGTGTCCGCCCGTATATGCATGATGAAATATATCGTGCCCGGTACAGTGGGCACGCACGCGAATGGGCGCATAATGCCCGTTTTGAAGGTGGTTTCAGGGGACGTGATCAGCACTTTGAAAACCGCGGTTGGGCTGCGGGCCGCAACGATCAGCATTTTGACCGTGGACGACATGAGGGCTGGAATGGACACGGCCGTGGTGAGGGCGAACACGAGCACCATAGATAATACGCAACTCCCTCTACATATATATAAAAGAAAGGCTGCCGGAGGCGGCCTTTCTTATGACTATAAAAAGCAATCGAGTTGAAATTTCCCGGATATTACTTATGTTTACCACATAATTACTTTCACCACATATCTAATACGGATTGCCGTCAATCCAGCCTGTTAACAGGAATACACCTGCTGCTGTGAATCAGGATGCACCTGTATTGCCTGTTTCCTTTTAACTCATATAATTATTTACCCGAATGCGAGTCAGCCCATAGCTGCTGGTATTTGAAACAATACAAATGATAATGGAAAGTAATATCAACAAAACTATCGTACGTGAATGTTACCAAAAGATCATTCGCGATCTTGACCTATCGCTCGTCGATACATATGTTCGTGAAGATTATATCCAGCATAGCCCCACCGTACCAACAGGCAAAGAAGGTCTTTTGCAAATGCTGGAATTTTTAAAAACCCTACCCAAGCCTGCAAAGCCGGTGCCCTCGCCAATCATCAGGGTCATAGGCGATCGGGAACTGGTAGCCGTTCACCTGGATATCAATTTTATGGGGAAACGTGCGGCAGTGATCGATCTTTTCCGGTTGGAGAATGGCCAATTGGCCGAGCATTGGGACGCATCACAATATATCCCAAACGGGCCCGAAAATTTGGTAACCATGACTAACGGCGCTACTGTAATAGACGAAGCAGTAAATGGCGTGGAAAGTAAAAGAGTAATTGAACGATTATATATTGACGTACAAGACAATGGGGCTACGAATGTCTTGAACAAATATCTTTCGGATGATTTTGTTGAACATAACCTACCTAACGCCCTGCCCGGCGTTCTAAGTTATCCCCTAATAGTTCATCACATTTTAGCGGAAGGGAACTTTGTTGTAGCACACTATGAGCTAAGCAAAAACGATAAGGTGTTTTCCCATTTTAGTATATTCAGAGTTTCGAACGGCAAAATAGCGGAACACTGGAGCGTTGCGCAGGAAGTGCCCGAAACAATGGCCCATGATAATGGAATGTTTTAAACAAAAAGAGGCGCTGAAAACGCCTCTTTTGTTATGTTATCAATAAAGAAGTTTATACCGAAAAACTTTCTCCGCAGCCACAGGTACGACTTGCATTGGGATTATGAAAATTGAAGCCTTTGCCGTTCAGTCCGTCCGAAAAATCGAGCTCGGTGCCTGCCAGGTAAAGGAACGACTTCATATCCAGGGCAATGCGAATCCCTTTGTCCTCAAAGAACTGGTCGCCTTTTTTAATTTCATTATCAAAATCAAGGTTATACGACAATCCCGAGCAACCGCCGCCCTGTACCGACACACGCAGAAAGTACGAACCGTCGAGGCCCGCATCCTGCATTAAGTGTTCTACCTTATTTTTTGCTTTATCTGTTACGGTTACCATGTTTGAGATTTGAGATTTGAGATTTGAGATTTGAGAGTTACTCAAACTCAATTCAAATCCAATACATAAAATGTGTAAGATATAAGCATCTCAATACTCATATCTAACATCTCACATCTGATTAATGATGTACCTTTTCGCTTTCGATCGGTTCCATGCCGTTCTTCACCCGGTAATCATTGATCGCGGCTTTAATCGCGTCCTCGGCCAGTACCGAACAGTGGATCTTTACCGGCGGCAGGGCCAGTTCTTCAACGATGTCCATGTTGTCGATCTTCATCGCATCGTCGATGCTTTTGCCTTTAAGCCACTCGGTAGCCAACGAGGATGAGGCAATAGCCGAACCGCAGCCGAAGGTTTTGAATTTGGCATCAGTGATCATGTTATTATCATCCACCTGTATCTGCAGGCGCATAACGTCGCCGCATTCAGGCGCACCCACCAAGCCGGTACCTACCTTGTGGCTGCTTTTATCCAAAGTGCCCACGTTGCGGGGGTTGGTGTAGTGATCGATTACTTTATCTGAATAAGCCATAATTTTTTGATTTGAAGATTTTATAATTTGAGGATTTGAAAATGAAGTCCTCGTTTTTATTCATTTAGCTTTATATATAATCATGCAGCATTTTCAAATTTTCAAATTGCCGCATCATCAAATTGAATTAATGCTCCGCCCACTCGATTTTATCGAGGTCGACACCTTCTTTAAACATTTCCCATAGCGGCGAAAGCTCGCGGAGGTGTAAAACCGCTTTCTTCGTTACCTCGATCGCATAGTCTACCTCTTCTTCGGTGGTAAAACGACCCAAACCGAAACGAATAGACGAATGGGCCAGGTCATCCGACAAACCGAGGCTTTTTAACACGTACGAGGGCTCCAGCGAAGCCGATGTACAAGCCGAGCCCGACGATACTGCGAGGTCTTTCATGGCCATCATCAACCCTTCACCCTCCACATATTTGAAGGAAATATTTGCCACATGCGGCAAACGGTGCTCAACATTGCCATTCACATAGCTTTCTTCAAGCTCCAGCAACGACGACTGCAGTTTATCGCGCAAAGCGGATAAACGTTTTGCCTCGCTTTCCATTTCCTGGCTGCATAGCTCGCAAGCCTTGCCCAAACCAACGATGCCGGGAACGTTTAATGTGCCCGAACGCATGCCGCGTTCGTGACCGCCGCCATCTATCTGCGCGGTTACCTTAACCCTCGGCCCTTTACGGCGCACATACAGCGCGCCCACGCCTTTAGGGCCATATATTTTATGGGCTGAAAGCGCCAGCAAGTCGATACCGTCGCGATTTACATCCACCGGTATTTTACCCACAGCCTGTACCGCGTCTGTCATAAACAACGCACCGTGTTTATGGGCTATGGCGGCAATTTCCTTGATGGGCTGGATAACGCCGATCTCGTTATTGCCGTACATCACCGAAACGAGTATGGTTTCGGGGGTCATACTTTTTTCAAGCAATTCCAGGTCGAGCAAGCCATCTTCCTTTACAGGCAGATAGGTAACGTTTCCTCCCAGCTTTTCCACATGTTTACAAGCATCCAGCACGGCTTTATGCTCGGTAACCGTGGTTATAATATGATTTCCTTTGTCCTTATACATTTCAAATACACCCTTAATAGCCAGGTTATCTGATTCTGTAGCGCCGGATGTAAAAATGATCTCTTTTTCGTTTGCGCCGATCAATTTAGCTACCTGCTCGCGGGCATAATCCACTCCTTCTTCGGCCACCCAGCCAAACGGGTGGTTACGGCTTGCCGCATTACCGAATTTTTCGGTAAAATAAGGCATCATGGCATCCAGCACACGTGGATCCATGGGTGTTGTGGCGTTATTATCTAAATAGATCGGTAGCTTCATGACGTATTAACGATTAACAAAACAAAGATAGGTAAAGTTTATTTAAAATGATTAAAAATAAGGGAAAATGCCGCTAACCAGCCGATAATTTACAATATTTGGACATGAACAAGATAGAGCATATCGGTATAGCGGTGAACGACCTGCAGATCGCGGGCAGCCTGTACGAAAAGCTCCTGAACACGAACGTTTATAAAATTGAAGACGTTGCTTCCGAAAACGTTAAAACCGCTTTTTTAAAATGCGGCCCCAATAAGGTCGAATTGCTTGAAGCCACATCAGACGACAGTCCTATCGCCAAGTTTATCGCCAAAAAAGGGGAGGGCATTCATCATATCGCTTTTGAGGTGGATGATATCGAAAAAGAAATGGCCCGGCTGAAACAGGAAGGATTTGTTTTGCTGAATGAAAAGCCTAAACCCGGCGCCGATAATAAGCTGGTATGCTTTGTACATCCAAAAAGTACAAATGGGGTGCTGATCGAGTTATGCCAGAGCATTAGATAGTCTTTAGCTATACAATAATATTATGTCGCAATGTCCGGATAAGCTTCCCTGACGTCGTATTAATACATTTCAAGCCAGCTATTGCCGTAATCAGAAACGTAGATGTTTTTCGCCTGGCTATCAGTTGCCACGCCATTTGGATAGATTGGCAGGTAAAATACAGGAGCCCCGTTAAAGTTGATTTTACCTCCGAAAGCGAGATTTTTGAAACCTAAAGCATGTACCTGGGTATCCTGGGTAATTTGTCTTATTTTATTACCATGGCCATCTGTTACATAAAGTACGCCTAAATGATCAATAGACAAGGCATTCGGGAAATTAAAACTTGCTTTGATCCCTATTCCGTCGACCGAAAGAGCAGATCCGCTTCCGGCATAAGTGGACACTATGCCGGAAGGCGTGATCTTTCGGATTAAATTGTTGCCGGCATCGGCAACGAAAATATTACTGTCGTTGTCTACAGCCAAACCCTGCGGAATATTAAAAAGTGCGGCTGTTCCTGTGCCGTTTGATTTTCCGGTGGCCACACTACCGGCCAGTGTGGTCACAACCCCGGCCGGGTCTATCTTTCTGAGCAGGTCGTTCCCCGTATCAGCCACATATATATTCCCGGAATTATCTACAGCGATACCCTGGGGGAAATTAAAACTTGCGGCTGTACCCTGCCCGTTTGCTGAACCAATGGCCCCACTGCCTGCAACGGTGGTAACGATTCCCTGGGTGTCAATTTTTCTGATAAGATTGTTGCCTGAGTCGGCTACATAAATGTTACCGGCAATGTCAATTGCCAAAGCCTGCGGTAAGTTAAAGCTTGCCAGAGCCCCTTTCCCGTTTCCCGATCCGGTATGCCCGGTGCCAGCAATAAAAGTTCGGACCCCGGTCGGCGTAAACATCTGGATGTACGTCCCGGTTGCTTCTGTTGTATATAAATTTCCCCGGGCGTCAACAACCATACCTGTAGTCGGATAGAGCGCCGCTGTATTTTTAACGTCATATACTACCATGGGGGCAGTATCGGCGGCTTTTACAGGTATAGGCATATTTTTCTTTGAACAACTAACCGCGGCGATTAGCAAAAATATTGCTGCCGGCATTTTAAAAGATTGCAGAATGGTTTTCATTGGACGTTTGTCTAAGGGTTAATAAAGATAAACAATATTTATTAAAAAGCAAAGTACGCATCTTTACAAATCCTGTCTTAATTATAACCCATCAACCGAATCACTAAATTTCAAATACCTCTTTACTATTTTGAATTTAAATTGTACATTTGCACCTCTTTTATAAGAAGCATACAACATGAAAAAAGATCTGCATCCGTCAAATTATAGATTAGTTGTTTTTAAAGACATGTCTAACGACTATGCTTTTTTAACCAAATCATGCATCGATAGCCGCGAAACCGTTAAGTGGGAAGATGGCAACGAGTACCCGTTGGTGAAACTGGAAATTTCGCACACCTCGCACCCGTTCTATACCGGTAAAATGAAGCTGGTTGACACCGCAGGACGTATCGACAAGTTCCGCAGCCGTTACAACAAAAAGTAATAAGCGCGTTTTGATAAATTATTTATAGATCTCTCCGGCTACAGGCGGAGGGATTTTTTATTTTTGTACCCATGATCATCCTTTTCGACGATAATGCGCACCAAGCGCTTCGGCCTTTAACCTTTACCCGTCCGGTTGCCGATTTGCGTGTAGGTATCCTAACCATCGCCGAAAAATGGAGCAAATACTTCGATCTCGGTTTTTCGTGGCATACCCAGCCATGGCTGCAGGGAAAGTTTCCGGTAAAAATTGAAGAAAGAAACTTATTCATTAACGGGTCGTTTTGCCCGGACGAAGCGCTGATCGAAGCTATAAAGCCGCTGCATGGCGATGTCGCGCTGATGTATGGCGACCGCCTGGTAGCGGTAAAATTGAACGAATGGGACGCCCGCAACTTTGACCCGAACTACAAATTTGAGCAAACTGTCAGCGTTGAACACACCCCCGTTGTTATCACGCATCCGGAAGATATTTTCAGAAACAATGATGCCGAATTACGTAAGGATTTTAAGCTGATGACAAACGGCCGCAAAAGCGCGTCGCTTAGCGCGACAAATACTATCATCGGCGATGATTTTTTTGCCGAGGAGGGCGCAAAAGCTGATTGCTCGACGTTTAATACCACCAACGGGCCAATTTATCTTGCCAAAAACACCGAGGTGTGGGAAGGAACACATATCCGGGGCGCATTTGCTATCCTGGAACATTCGCAGGTAAAAATGGGCACCAAGATTTATGGCGCAACCACTGTAGGTCCTTATTGCAGGGTAGGCGGCGAAATAAATAATGCTGTGATTTGGGGATATTCGAATAAGGGGCATGAAGGTTACCTGGGCAACGCGGTGGTAGGCGAGTGGTGCAACCTGGGGGCCGATACCAATAACTCCAATCTTAAGAATAACTACGACGAGGTAAAACTTTGGGATTACACCATGCAGCGTTTCCGGAAAACGGGTTTGCAGTTTTGCGGCCTCGTCATGGCCGACCATGCCAAATGCGCGATCAATACTATGTTCAATACAGGCACTGTGGTAGGCGTAAGCGCCAACGTATTCGGTGCGGGATTCCCGAGAAATTTTGTGCCCGATTTTAGCTGGGGAGGGCCGCAGGGCTATGAAGTATATTCATTAAAAAAAATGTTCGATACCGCTCAAAAGGTTTTTGCCCGCCGCGATCATCGCAGCTTCGACGAAAACGAGCAGAATATTTTGAAAAAAGTTTTTGAATTGACGGAAGAATACAGAACCAGATTTTAGTTGTAATAAGTTGTAAGGGTTGTAGAAGTTTAAAATTAACGCTTTACAACAAGTACAACCATTACAACCATTACAACAACTATTACCCTTACAACTAAACAAAAATGAGAAAGAAAATTGTTGCCGGTAACTGGAAAATGAACCTGGACTATAACGAAGGGTTAAGCTTGTTTTCCGAGATCATCAACATGGTTAAGGACGAAGTGACCGGCAAGCAGGAAGCCGTTATTTGCAGCCCTTTTATCCATTTACACAGCCTGGCGCAATTGGCACGGGGTTACCACAAACTGGCACTCGGCGCGCAAAATGCTCACCAGGCCGAGTCGGGAGCGTACACCGGCGAGGTATCGGCAAAGATGATCAAATCGGTTGGCGCGGCTTATGTAATTTTGGGTCATTCCGAGCGTCGCCAGTATTTTGGCGAAACCAACGAGCTGCTGGCGAAAAAAACGGATACTGCTTTAAAAAATGAGCTGAAGCCTATTTTTTGTATCGGCGAGACTTTAGAACAGCGTGAAGCTGATCAGCACTTCCAGGTAATAAAGAGTCAGCTTACTGGAGGCGTTTTCCATTTGGATGAGGTGCTTTTTTCACAACTCGTGATCGCTTATGAACCGGTGTGGGCCATTGGCACTGGTAAAACTGCCACCGCTGAGCAGGCACAAGAAATACATGCCTTTATCCGTAACCAGATCGCTGCGAAATACAGCCAGCCGGTTGCTGATAACACCACGATTTTATACGGCGGAAGCTGCAACCCTAAGAACGCGCCGGAGCTGTTTGCTCAAGCTGACATCGATGGCGGTCTAATAGGCGGTGCGTCATTAAAATCGCGCGATTTTGTTGATATACTTAAAGTATTTAATTGATTAGTAGAGATTAGTGATCAGAGACCGGAGATTAGTTGAATGTATTATTTTTACCAATCTCTAATCACCAACCGCTAATCACTAATCTCTATTCCGCCATGAAAAAGCTGCTCAAAATTATATTACCGCCCCTAACTGCCTTTTTCATTTTTTGGGTACTAATAAAACTTCGGCCGTTAGCCAAACACATAGGGGGCTTGCCCGACATCGGTAACGAAACGCTGTATGGCCTGATGGATTACTTTAAGCTTTTTACGCCGTTATTGTTTATCACCGCATTGCTTACCCAGTTGCTCATCATTGTACCGCTATGGCGTAAAATTTTAAGCAGGGCGCACCGCTTAATGAACATTATGATCTTTGTGTGCGTGGTTACTACCATCTTGTCGGCGATTGTCAGCTACCTGATATGGGACCGGGCGACCGGCGCAGGCCACCTGTTCATTATCTTTTTGTTTATGGCCACTGTGCAGGCTTTTTACTGGTTTGTGGATTTTGGCGTATTGTACTGGCTCGACAGGGGCGAGTTCAACATTCCATCACAAAATAATTGAATACACTCTTCTCCCATATGTTCCAATGAACTATTACGAACTGGTTTTCACGACCCTTCCAACTGAAGATTATCAGCAAGATCTGCTTATCGACGCATTAGGCGAGATCGGTTTTGACACTTTTGAGGAGCTGGACCTTGGGTTTAAGGCGTACATTCCGGCAAAACGGTTAAATAAAAATGAGCTCGATAGCGTTTTGGGCCATTACCGGGAAATGTTCAGCTTCAGCTACGAGATCACTGTTATTCCGCCAAAAAACTGGAATGAGGTATGGGAAAGTAATTTCGAACCGATAACCGTAGGTGATAAAATTCTTGTGCGGGCAACCTTTCATCCCCCTAAATCAGAATATCCTTATGAGATCATTATCGATCCGAAAATGGCATTTGGCACCGGGCATCATCAAACTACGGCAATGATGCTTGAGTGGATGCTGGAAACCGACTTTGCCGGCAAAAAGGTATTGGATATGGGCTGTGGTACGGGTATTTTAGCTATCATGGCGGCTAAATTAGGCTCAGGCGAAATACTGGCGATCGATAACGACCCGGTGTGTTTTGAGAGCACGATGGAGAATGCTAAGTTGAATCATGCCGGTAATATCCAGGCGGCTTGCGGCTCAAAAGAAACGATCCCTGAAAAACAGTTCGATATTATTTTGGCGAATATCAACCGGAACATACTGCTCGACCACCTGGAGCGCTACAGCCAGGTGCTAAAATTGGGGGGTGAAATTTATTTAAGCGGTTTTTTTGAAAAAGATTTGGAACTTATTACCCGCGAATGCCGTAAACATGACTTAAACTATAAAAATTATAAAAAAAATAAGGATTGGGTTGCTGCGAAGTTTATAAAGTTAAATTAAAGTATTATTTTAGTAGTCGCGACGACAGAAGTCGGACTATTTAATTCAGCCCGTTGACGTATATACAGGCACTTTGATTTGACCAATTAGAACTTAACTGAACTTAAAAAAAATATTTTTCAAAAATGTTGATAATTAGGGAGATATTAAATAATATTGTAACTTTATTAACTTTCGAGAAACCTATATCCTTTAATATTACAATATGAAATCACTTGGAAAAAAAATCAGGTTACTACGTCACCAAAAAGGCTGGAGCCAGGAAGATGTTGCAAAACGGTTAGATATTTCTATCCCTGCTTTCTCAAAAATTGAAACAAGCATTACCGATATCAATTTGTCGAGGCTCGAGCAGATCGCTACCCTGTTTGAAATGTCGGTTGTTCAGTTGCTTACCTTTTCCGATTCGGAGCAGGACCAAAAGTTCGTAAGCGAGCTGGAGGTTATGAACCAAAAATTAATGGACCGGGAAACGGAAGTGATAAGCCTTCAAAAGAAAGTTATCGAGTTATTTGAAGAACTAAGACATAGCAAGGCTACCGCATAACCGGCGGGATCGCTTTAAGTACTTGTTCCTGATAACATGCGTAAATTTAAGCACTGTGTTCACCGGGCTTAAAAACATACCGCATTGTTAAGTGTTTTTTCCCAAATACCGCCCCCATTGCGTTGTGCATAGCTATCATTTTGTCGTTAAAGTCGCCTACCCACGATAGCTCCAGCTCGGTATACTGGTTCAGCGGTAAAACATATTCTCCCAGACTGATAAACAGACCTGATTCGAGCCCGTGATTTTGAAATTTTTTCTTGGTTCCCATCACAATCGCCCTCATTCGCGAAACGCCGCGCCATTTGCGATACAAAAACTTAAGCTTTCCAATCAAATTAAGTTTGCCGTTCAAGGGTTTGATCATCGGATTTGCATCCGGCAAAACAATTAAAAAAGAACCGGGCTCGCCATTTACATACGCAAACCATATCAGATTTTCGTCCATCAACGGCTTCATTTTTTTGAAGCTTTCCAATATGGTAGCATGCGTTATCGGAACAAAGTTCTCAAAGTCTTCCCACGCATCATTATATATCTCCATAAAATCGGCAGCAAACTGCTCAATTTGTTTAACCTTCAAGTGCCTAAATTCATACCCCGGTTTTTTCATTACCCATTTTGCGATCTTATAAAATCTTTCGGGAAATGGTTTAAGTATGTTTAAGTGGTTAGTCAGCTGCGCGTAAAGCGTTTTAAAACCGTAGTTTTCAAAAAAGGCCTGGTAATAAGGCGGGTTATAGTTCATCCCGTACGAAGGGGGTATAAAACCTTCTACCAGCAATCCCCAAAACGTATCATTCTCGCCAAAATTAATAGGGCCATCCATAGCCTGCATACCATTCTCCTGCAGCCAATTTTTTGCAGTGTCGAACAGAAGAAAGGCTGCTTCCTGGTTATCTATACATTCAAAAAAGCCTATGCCACCCGTCGGCTGCTCATAGTTATAAGCTTTTTTGTCGTTTATAAAAGCGGCTATGCGGCCTATCGGCTGCCCGTTATCGCCGGTAAGCACCCACCTGGTACATTTGCCATGGTGATGAAAGCTGTTTTTAACGGGATCGAAAACGGCTTCTATGTCGTTATCTAACGGACAAACCCATACATCGTCATTTTTATAGATCTCCCTCGCGGTATCCAGAAATAATTTTCGTGTCGCTTTAGTTGTTATTTCCGTTATCGTCATCGGTAAATTTTACACATAAAAAAAGCATCCAGGGGCAAGGGCCTGAATGCTTAATGTTTAGATTGTATATAATAATCAGTAATCGTCTTCTTCGTCGTAGTCATCGAAATTTTCGTATCCCAAATCGTCCAGCGGGCCGTCAAAATCATCATCGTCGTCGTCAATTATCTTTTTTTTAGCTTTTTGATCATACATGCTGTCATCATCATCCTCGTCCTCGCCCGTGTTTTGAGAATCGATTTTCTTGTTTACAGGTTTTTTTGGAGTTCCCATTGCCAATGAATTTTACAATAAAACTTTTTTTCAATAATAAATAATTGCCCTCAAAATCAAATCATTTTTATTTATGCGCTGCTAAAAGTATTTCTAAGTAAAAATAATCAATTCATTTTCATTAAAAATACGATTTTTAAATTTTATTTTATTTGATCATTCAACCTGATCGCCAATGGACGAGGTATCAGTTGTAAATTCTTTTAGCTGGGGCAATTCGGCAATGCTGTTAATGCCAAAGTAGTCCATAAACAGGCTGCTTGTACTATAAAGGATGGGTTTCCCGATCGAGTCCGACTTTCCGGCGATAACGATAAGTTCTTTTTCGAGCAGTTTCTGGATGGAGTAATCACAATTTACCCCGCGTATCTGTTCCACATCAGGTTTGGTTACAGGCTGCTTATAGGCAATAATGGCCAGCGTTTCCAGGGCCGCCTGGCTCAGTTTCTTTTTTGCCCGCTGCGCCTGCAAAAGGCTTACAACAGAGTGGTAGTCCTTCTTGGTTAAAAACTGGTAGCCGTTATTTACCTTCACCAGGCCGATGGCGAATTGTTGATCCCGGTACTTATCGCCTATATTTTTTATATGAGTCGAAATTTGTTCTTCTGTAAAATCGTGGCTAAAGGCTTCCTGCAGGCAATATATAATTTCCTCTGTCCGTATGCTTTGTTCGGAAACGAAGATCAGCGCTTCGATATATTGCTCTATGTTTTCCATTAGTAGTTGATCACCTGTTCTTCGATAGCCGCAGGTATTTCGCGCCACTCATATTTTTGGGTGCGCAGCTGCGGTTCAAAGCCGGCCTCTTTTATCGATTCCTGTATTCCTTTTGCAGTGAACCGGTGCGGCGCGCCCGCTGCTGATACTACGTTCTCCTCGATCATGATCGAACCAAAGTCATTGGCCCCCGCGTGTAAGCATAGCTGGGCCACCTGCTTGCCTACGGTTAACCATGAAGCTTGTATATTTTTAATGTTGGGCAGCATGATACGGCTTAACGCGATCATGCGAATATATTCATCGCCGGTTACATTGTTGGTAATACCCCTTATTTTGCGCAATAAGGTGCCATCGTCCTGGAAAGGCCAGGGGATAAACGCCACAAAGCCATAGTTGCCATCCGGTTTTTCCGACTGTACCTGCCTTATCCAAACCAGGTGCTCAAAGCGTTCCCCGATCGTTTCAATATGACCAAACATCATGGTTGCTGAAGTTGGCAGATTGAGCTTATGGGCGGCCCGCATTACATCGAGCCATTCCTGGCCGCCGCATTTCCCTTTGCTGATCAGCCTGCGAACGCGGTCGTTCAATATTTCGGCGCCGGCGCCGGGTAAGGAATCGAGCCCGGCGGCCTTAAGCTCGCGCAAAACATCGATATGGCTCATGCCTTCCAGCTTAGCGACGTGCGCAATCTCGGGTGGGCCTAATGAGTGGAGTTTTAACGTTGGATATAATTCTTTTAACTGCCTGAAGGTGTCCGCATAAAATTTTAAGCCAAGGTCGGGGTGGTGACCGCCCTGCAACAGGAGCTGGTCGCCGCCGTAGCGGAAGGTTTCTTCAATTTTTTGTTTATAGGTTTCAATATCCGTGATGTAAGCATCCTCATGCCCCGGGCGGCGGAAGAAGTTGCAAAACTTGCAATTGGCAATACAAACGTTGGTGGTATTTACATTCCGGTCTATCTGCCAGGTCACTTTGCCATGCGGTACCTGTATCTTACGCAGTTCATTGGCCGTATACATCAGGTCGGGCGTGGAGGCGTTGTTATATAAATACACGCCTTCTTCCTGTGTGAGGAATTCAAACTTCAAAGCACGCTGCAACAGATCCGCTGTATTCATATACAAATATACGACGAAGGAGGCGAAAGGTGAAAGGCGAAAGGAGAAAGGTTAAAGCGGAAAGGTTAAAGCAGAAAGGCGAAAGCAGAAAGGTTAAAGCAGAAAGGCAAAAGCAGAAAAGTTAAAGCAGAAAGGTTAAAGCAGAAAGTCGAAAGCAGAAAGGTTAAAGCGAAACTTGCCTGCCGGCAGGCAGGGGTAAAAGGCACCAGACGTTCCATCCGAACGTCTGGTGAATTGATGACGCAATCAAGATTGCTTATACGATTGTACCGCCATCCAACTTCAGCACCTGCGTCACGCTATCCGGTATTTCATCCTGGTAATGCGTTACGTAAACCAGCGTTACCGCGCTCATTCGGCAAATCGTATCGATCAATGTTTTAAAATGCTGCTGCTGATGGGCATCAAGGCCCTGGCAGGGCTCATCGAAAATAAGCAGGTCGGGGTTTTTGATCAGCGCGCGGGCCAGCAAGCATAATCGCTGCGCGCTGGCGGGGACGTTTCTTAGCAGCACACGGGCATACTTTTCAATTTCAAGGGCTGCCATCCACTTGAGCGCAGCGTCGGCTTTCGTTTTCACCGACGGGCGAAACAATCCCAGCGTATCGTAATACCCCGACTCAACCACCTGCAGGCAGCTGGTATCCAAAGGGAAGTATTGATGCAGCTCGGGCGATACAAAACCGGTCTTACTTTTTATATCCCAAATACTTTCGCCGGTGCCGCGCTTTTTATCGAACAAAACAATGTCGTTGGCGTAGGCCTGCGGGTTGTCGCCGTTGATCAGGCTCAGCAGGGTCGATTTCCCTGCACCATTCGGGCCAAGCAGCGCCCACCGCTCGCCGGGCAATATTTGCCAGTTTACTTGATCTAAAATAATCTTATCGCCATATTTAACACGCACATCGGTCATTTTTACGATGTAACGATATGGCGTCTTCGCCTTGCTGTTATTTAGTAACGCGGCCAGACTCTCGCCGTTAATATCGACGCCTTTCGCTTTTGCAACTGATCCGGGATCAAAATCTGTTTTCGGAATAACGCGGGTAATCGCCCGGTCTTCCAGGATAACCACGTCCGTTATAGCGGCCGGAATTTCGTAAGGTGACGTGGCCATGATCACAGTAATGCCGGATTCGATGACCTTGCCCATGATCAGGTCAAACTCCGTGCGCGTTTCTACATCAAGCCCGGTTAAGGGATTGTCCAGCAACAGTAAAACCGGGTTTTTTAACAATGCGGCCGCCAGCATCAGGCGTTTGGTTTCACCGTTCGAGAGCTTAATCAATTGCTTGTCCCGCAAGTAAGCCAAATTTAATAAGACTGTAACCTTTTCAAGCGTCCAATAAGCATCGCTACGCCCGGCAATTACAGAATTCAAATACTCTTCTACCGTTGCTGCATCCTCCGAATCGGACGAATTGTAGCGCTGCTGGTAATAAAAATCGCTGGTATGTGAAAGATTTTTAAAATGGTGCCTGGGCTCAACAAGGGCGATCAGCTGGCGGGGGACATCGTAACCTTCGTTTGCATGAACGCCTTGCAAAAAATCATCAAAATGATAGCCGATCTCGCCGCCGGTTACGTTAAAACGACCGGCTATGGTCTGTAATAAGGCGCTCTTGCCCGATCCGCTATCGCCAACCAGGGCGTAGTGATGACCGCGACTGGCGTTAAAGCTTAGATTGGTAAACAGCGTGCCGGTTAAATATCTGACGGTCACATGATCGATAGTTAATAGCGGGAGCGACATATGTGCAGCAAAATTACTTAACCATTTGATACGTGCCGTAAATTGGCTATAAAACAAAAACGCCCCCGAAAACCCGGGAGCGTTATGCTTTTAAAAAAATAAAATTATTTCTTTTTAGCAGTGTCTTTAGCCATCTTCTTAGATGTATCTGCCATTTTCTTAGAAGTGTCAGTCATCTTTTTAGAAGTGTCAGTCATTTTAGCTGAATCCATTTTAGCTGAATCAGTTTTAGCTGAATCTGCACCGGCAGAACCTTTTCCTTTGCAAGCTGCAAAAGAAACCGCGATAGCTATTGCTAAGGCGCCCATTTTGAACGAATTTTTCATGTTAATTTTTTAAGTGTGATTAATAGTTTTCTTTTAATACCAAAAACAACAAAAGGTAACCCACGATCTTAAATAAAAATCGCAGGTCACCTTTCGCTTAAAAAATTAACAGAAAAACAAAAAATTACATTTTTTTAGATGTGTCTTTTTTGGTTGTGTCTTTTTTAGTGCTGTCAGCTTTAACAACAGTTGAATCTTTCTTTACAGTTGAATCAACTTTTACAGTTGAATCAGCAGAACCTGAATCAGATTTACCCTTGCAGGCTGCGAAAGAAACTGCGATAACTAAAGCTAAAGCACCAAGCTTGAATGAATTTTTCATTTTTATAAGTTTTTAAAATGTGAATGTTTAGGGTTAATACTCCCAGATTAAAAAGGTAACCCTTTATTTTAAAAAATATCTCTACCGTTAATATTAAAGCGAGATTTGTACTTCACATCAACCTGGGAGCCAGGCAATTAGTGGTTTTTTTTAACTTCTGTTTTTTTACTGACGGTAATTTTGGTTGTGGTTTTGCTAACTGTGTCCTTTTTTACATTACCGGTATCAGCTCGCATTTTCGCGGTGTCAATTTTTACGCTGGTATCTGTCTTGGTTTTTACCGATGAGTCGACCTTTAACGAATCTTTAGCCGAGTCTGAGGTATCCCCTGATTTGTTTCCCTTGCAGGCAACTGCCGATAGCAAAATAGCAACAGCCAGCAGGGGAAGAGACAATGTTCTTTTCATTGCTTTTGTTTAAGGTGTTGAGCGTTAACAAGTTTCGATGAGGAATGTTTGCGAGATTGAGATCAGAGATTAGAGGTTGGAGATTAGTTTTTTATTCGTCTTCCGCACTATTTCTAATCGCCAACCTCTAATCTCTGATCTCTAACCTCTAGTCACTAAATATATTTCCCCAATAATTTTTTTTTACCGATAATGGGTTACAATTTCGCATAAATTGTATTAAGTGTGAGTAAAGACCTAAATAACGGGATACCGGCAGACAATGAAGTTATCCTGGGTATCCTAAATAATTCGGAAAGCGTTTTAAAGCGTTTGTATATTGCTTATTTTCCGATGGTATTTCAGCTCATTATTAATAACAGCGGTAATGAGGATGATGCCAAAGATATTTACCAGGAGGCGATAATCGTTCTTTATAATAAGGTTAAAGCAGGCGATTTTGAATTGAGCAGTAAGCTCAAGACTTATATTTACTCCGTTTGCAGGCGGCTGTGGTTAAAGCGGTTAGCCCAGCTAAACAGGTATGCAGGAGATATAAAAGATTTCCAGGAGTATCTTGCTGTCGACGACGAGATTGAAAGGAACATTGAGCGCGACGCAGAGTTTAATAAAATGGGTAACGCCCTTCAGCTATTGGGCGAGCCGTGTAAAACGATAATAGAAGATTTTTATATACATAACAGGTCGATGCAGGAGATCTGCGAAAATTTTGGCTACACGAATTCGGATAATGCCAAAACCCAAAAATATAAATGCCTGCAACGGCTGAAAAAGTTGTTTTTTCAGCAAAAGTAAGGAGAACAAGCGATGAGCGAGCACCAACTAACAGAGGAAATAGAACGTTACCTTAACGGCGAAATGACCGGTGAGGAACGGGCGCGTTTTGAGCTGTTGCGCAAGGAAAACGCTGATTTAAACAGCAGTATAACCGGGCATATGCAGTTTACAAACCTATTAAAGCAATATGGCGAACGGCTTGAGCTGGAGAGGCGTTTGGACGCTATCCACAACGAAGTTGACGTCCAGGCGTTAAAAGAAGATTTGCTGGTGCACCCGTCATGGGTGGTGCAGCTTTGGCGCAACCATCATTCAAAAATTTCGGTTGCCGCTTCCATAGCCATATTCGCGGTGTTGGGCACCTTGTTTTTTACAGGGTATCTGAGCAATAGGGAGCAGAACTACGTGCGGTTAAGGGGTGAGGTAGCCAAGATCAGTAAGAAAGCCGATAATATAAATGATAAGCTAAACAGTCTGAACGGCCGCGAGAGGGTAAACAGCAATCCTGCCAAGTTCAGGGGCACCGGGTTTGCACTTTCTTCCAATGGCTATATCGTTACCAATTATCACGTGGTAAGCAATGCCGATTCGGTGTCGGTTCAAAACTCGGCGGGAAAATCGTTCAGCACGCGCGTGGTATATACCGAGCCCCAGTCGGACATCGCTATCCTGCAAATAACCGATCCTTCGTTTAAAAATTTAAACCCGATCCCTTACAGCATCAGGAAATCGGAAAGCGATGTAGGCGAGAATGTGTTTACCATAGGATATCCGGGCAATGCCATGGTTTTGGGACCGGGATATTTAACGGCAAGTACCGGCTTTAATGGCGATAGTACCGCTTACCAGGTGTCGATCCCGGTTGATTACGGTAATAGCGGGGGGCCGCTGCTGGACAGTAAAGGCAACCTGATAGGTATAATCAACGCCAAGCAATCGCAGGTAGAAGGCGCACACTTCGCCGTGAAATCAAATTACCTTATTAACGCTATTCATAATATCCCGGCAGATTCGTTAAACAAATCGCTGAGCATCAACACACGCAACACACTGGCCGGGCTGAGCTTGAAACAGCAATATAAAAAATTAGAGAATTATATTTTCCTGGTGAGGGTTTATAATCAATAACACTCGAAATCACACATAGTTAACGTTGAAAGCCGCGGAACACCGTGGCTTTTTTTTATCTGTCGAGTTCGCCCAATACGATGTCCACCGAGCCGACGATCGCAATTAAATCAGCGATCATAACCCCTTTTGCGATCTCGGGCAATACGGACAAATTACAAAAGCTCGGCGCCCTGGCCTTTACCCTGAATGGGATCTCCGACTTTCCGTCGGCGATGAAATAAAACCCAAGCTCGCCCCGGGCGCCTTCGCACCTGAAATACAGATCCTGTGCCTTCGGGGTGATTTTACGCGGAAGTTTGGCACGGGGGTCAAAATCGGGCGTGCGCTTCAATTCATTTTGAAGCCGGTCAAGGCATTGCCCGATCATTCTTAACGACTGTTCAATCTCGTCTACCCGCACTTTATAACGGTCCCAGCAATCGCCAACCGTACCCATTTCGCCCTTGCCTACAGGAACATCAAATTCCAGCTCGGGATAAACAGAGTAGCCGTCGACCCGACGCAGGTCCCATTTTAATCCGGAGCCCCGCAGCATCGGTCCCGAGCAGCCATAGTTAATGGCTACGTCAAGGGGTAATACCCCAACGTTGGCCGTGCGGTTAATAAATATTTGGTTATCGGTTAAAAGCTGGTTAAGCTCGGTCATTTTTGGTTTAAAGTAGTTCACAAACTCGCGGCAGCGTTCTTCGAACCCAACCGGCAGGTCGTAAAATAAACCGCCTACCCAAATATAGTTGTAAAGCATCCTTGAGCCCGATGCCCATTCCAGCATGCCCATAATGTGTTCGCGGTCGCGAAAACACCATAAGAACGGCGTGAAGGCGCCAATATCTATCCCATAAGTGCCGATGGCTATAAGGTGCGACCCGATACGGTTCAGCTCGCATACCAGTACCCTGATATACTCGATGCGCTTTGGAATATCCTTATCGATACCCATCATCCGCTCCACGCCCATTACAAAGGCGTGGCTGTTATTCATGGATGCCAGGTAGTCCATGCGGTCGGTAAAGGGAATGGTTTGCTGGTACGTAAGGTTCTCGGCATGCTTTTCAAAACAGCGGTGCAGGTAACCCACGTGCGGGATAACCTCCTTAACAATTTCACCATCCGTTATCAGCTCCAGGCGCAAAACGCCGTGCGTCGACGGGTGCTGCGGCCCCATGTTCAGCACCATGTCTTCGGTAGCCGCCAAGGCGATCTTTTGGTTGTACTTGTTTAAAGCTTCGTTGTATTTCGAATTTCGGATGTTCATGCCGGTAGTTATCGAGGGCGAATTTTCTATTTGTATTTTATCCATTAATATTTAAAATATAAATTCGAAATTGGAAATCCGAAATCCGATATTCGATCAATCAATCTTGATCCCCTTATAATACTCCGCAGTTTTATAATCTTTCCGCAAAGGAAATCCTTCCCAATCGTCGGGCAGTAAAATGCGCCGCAGATCAGGGTGGCCCTCGAAAAATATCCCGAAAAAATCATACGCTTCGCGCTCGTGCCAATCGGCGGTGCGATAAACCGACGTTACACTTGGGAAAGCCGGCAGGTCATCCGGATTACGGTCATTTGCCTGGCTGATCTTTAAAACCAGCCGGGTTTGATAGGGGATGGACGCGAGGTGGTATACTACGCCAAAGCGATTTGCTTCCACGCCGTAGTCGACACCGCTGAGACATGACAGAAAATCAAAATAAGTTTTGGGATTATCGCGCAGTTCCAGGCACACCTCTTTAATTCGGCCGGGCTCGATCAGCAACGCAGGCTGCAGCCCGGCGGTTTCCTCGCCGATAATGACCTCCGGGCCAAATTTATCGGTGATCAGCTGTTTAATTTCGTCGAAACTCATGGCGCCAGGCGTACTTTTTTCCAGTTTTTATTATCGATCTTTTTATAGAGGATACGGTCGTGCAGGCGGCTTGGACGCCCCTGCCAGAATTCGATCAAACGCGGCCTTAATATATACCCGCCCCAAAAGGATGGCTTTGGGATGGTTTTGCCTGCATATTCGGCTTCCAGCTCACTCCATTTTTTTTCTAATGTCTCGCGGTCAGCTATTTCCTGGCTCTGCGGCGATGCCAGTGCGCCGATCTGGCTGTCTTTTGGCCGCGACTGAAAATATCGGTCCGATAGTTCCTTGCTTGCTTTCTCAATAGTGCCCTCAACCCGGATCTGACGCTCCATTGCCGGCCAGAAGAAGGTGAGTGATCCCAAAGGGTTTTTAGTGATCTCTTTGCCTTTACGGCTCAGGTAATTGGTATAAAATACAAATCCGTTTTCGTGTATGCCCTTGAGCAGAACGATCCTGGCCGACGGCCTGCCATCAGTCGTTGCCGTCGATAAGGTCATGGCATTCGATTCGGCCACTTTTGCTTCTATAGCTTCGTTAAACCAAAGCTCAAATTGTTTTATCGGATCGTCTTTTGAATCGGCTTCGGATAACGAGGCGGTTTTATATTCTTCGCGCAGGTTTTCTAATTGTTCCTGGTTCATCCCTGCAAACTTACAAATTAATTATGCCGTATGTATGTTGTGGATTTAGGTTTTGAAAAACTGAACAAATTTTTAAGATACTTGTATAATATAAAAAATTTACCGCATGCTTAGTTCTATTGACGCAGCCGCAGGGCGATTACTGGTATCCGAACCTTTTATGATGGACCCGAATTTTAAAAGGTCGGTTATATTATTAACTGAATATTCGTCTGAAGGCGCAATGGGATTTGTATTGAACCACGTGAGTGAATACCTGCTTGGCGATGTGCTTCCCGAACTGTCGTATGCTGAAATGCCCGTGTTCATCGGCGGGCCGGTTGCCAATAACACGCTGCATTTTATACATTGCTGTCCTGATAAAATATTTAACGGCATCGAAATAGGCGAGGGGTTGTTTTGGGGCGGCGATTTTGATATGGTAAAAGAGCTGATATCGAACTATAAACTAACGGAACGGGAAATAAAATTTTTTATAGGTTATTCCGGTTGGGTACCGGGACAGCTGGAAGACGAGATAAAAGAAAACAGCTGGATCGTAGCCAATAAAGTTAGTCCCGATACCATATTCCATCAAAACGACGAAAATCTTTGGCGCGAAGTAGTGATCGACCTCGGACCGCGATACGCCCACATCGCTAATTTCCCGGAAAACCCGTCGTTGAACTGATGGCAGAGATTAGCGGTTCAAGATCAGAGATTAAGGTTGCTGCAAGTCTCTAATTTAATCTGTTTATTTTCATTTCGGAAGCTGATTCTTCTACTTTCCTTTTCAGCTCATCTTTGTACGCGATCAGGTTCTTTGTGATCGGCTCGTCCGCAGTTGATAGGATCTGCGCAGCCAGGATGCCCGCATTTTTTGCGGCGTTGAGCGCCACAGTAGCCACGGGGATGCCGTTTGGCATTTGCAGTATCGACAGGATGGAATCCCAGCCATCGATGGAATTGCTGGATTTAACAGGTACGCCAATAACCGGTAAATGTGTTAGCGAGGCCACCATGCCAGGCAAATGCGCCGCCCCGCCTGCACCGGCGATAATCACTTTTAAACCCCGGCCGGCCGCTTCGCGGGCGTATGTGAACATGCGGTCGGGGGTGCGGTGCGCGGATACGACCGTAATTTCAAAATCGACGCCAAGCTCTTTTAACACATCGGCGGCGTCCTGCATTACGTTCAGGTCAGACTTGCTGCCCATGATGATACCTACTTTAGGTTTTGGCATAGTAAAATGTTAAGTATGTAAAAATAGCAATTTCTGTATGAGTCGCTCTTGTAATTTTTTCGTGTCAATTTTCAAAGCGATATAAATTTCTTCATGTTTAGATGCTAATCGTTTATTTATATGAAAATAAGTTTACTTACTAAAGTTATATTTTTTTTTGCCTGGGCGCGACAGCCAAAAGATCTCAAAAAAGCCGCTTGATTATTCCGTGTTCGACGGTTGGCAAAGCCATGCCAACGAGCGCCTAAGCAACAACGGGAAATGGGTGGATAAAAGTGTTCCGGCTGTGGATAAAGGGAAGGACCGGAGCTTTGCGCTGGACAAATAATCTTGAACCATGATTTACTTGATTTTCGGATCGGAGTAAAACATGGTTTACACTTTTTGACAATTAATTCATGTAAATAGGTGATTATTAGATATTTACGTATGTTTAAGCCATAAATTATGTAAACCTTTGTAAACCCTCCTGATCGACCACGCACCAATCATTGTAATCCTTTAATCACGTAAATCGTGGTTCAGACAATTAACTAACCACTTTTAGCGTCTCCTGCACAAACCGGGCTTTTTCAATGGCTTTTTCCCGGTCGGCATCCACAACCGTTACATGGCCCATTTTGCGGAAGGGTTTGGTTAAGGCCTTGCCGTACAGGTGGACATACACGCCATGGCATTTTAGTATCTTTTCAATCCCCTGGTACACCGCCGGCCCTTCGTAACCCGCCTCGCCCAGTATGTTTACCATGATCGCATTGTTCAGGCAGGCGGTATCGCCTAAAGGCTGGTTAAATATTGCCCGCAGGTGTTGCTCAAATTGCGAAACTACGTTGCCTTCAATACTCTGATGGCCGCTATTATGCGGACGTGGCGCCAATTCATTCACCAGTATCCTGCCGCTTTTATCCAGGAACATTTCAACGGCCAGTATCCCCACGATCTTTAGATCATCGGCTATCTTTTCTGCGATCTGCGCCGCATCCTGCTGTACCTCGAACGGCAGCGTTGATGGCGAAATTAAAAACTCGACAAGATTCGCCTCCGGGTTAAACTCCATCTCCACCATGGGAAAGGCCTTTATCTCCCCGTTTTCGTTCCGCGCGACGATCACGCCGATCTCTTTTTCAAAATCGATCCACTTTTCGATCAGGCTCGGTTCGGTAAATGCTTTCGCGAGGTAAGATTCATCGATCACTTTGTAAACCCCGCGCCCGTCGTAACCATCACGCCGCAGCTTTTGAATATAGGGGAATGGAATATGGCTTTGCCTTAATTGTTCGGGCGATGCGATCACCTGGAAGTCGGCCGTAGGAATATTGTTTTCTTTAAAGAATTGCTTTTGCAGGCCCTTATCTTGTATCAGGCGGATGATGCGCGGCTGCGGATAAACTAAAACGCCTTCGTTTTCCAGCTGCTCGAGCGCATCAACATTTACCTTCTCGATCTCGATAGTCAGCAGGTCCACCTTTTTACCAAAGTTATAAACCGTTTCATAGTCGCTTAACGATCCGACCACAAACTCGTCGCATAGTTTGCGGCACGGCGCCTCCCGGTCGGGGTCGAGCACCTTAACGTTGACATTGTAATTGATAGCTTGTTGTATCAGCATGCGACCGAGTTGTCCGCCGCCTAAAATTCCGAGTTTAAGGTCTCCGTAAAAAGCTTTCATTTTAATGTGCAAATTTGCATTGATGTGCAAATTATAGATGTGCAAATGTGCAAATTATGTTGCACTTATCTGTACCTCCTTCATCATTCAAAATTGGCTATATTTGCCGTGTTTCTATCTTAGTTCTTATCTATGAAAACCAAAATAGCAGTAGCCAAAGGCGATGGTATAGGCCCCGAAATCATGGCGGCCGTTCTGAAAATTTTCGAAGCCGCCAACGTGCCATTGGAATATGAATATGTTGAAATGGGAAAATCCTATTTCGATGCCGGACACTCCACGGGGATGACGGCGGCCGCGAAGGCGACCATAGAGGAACTGGGAATATTATTCAAGGGCCCCATGGAAACGCCCAAGGGCAAAGGCGTTAAAAGTATTAACGTAACTGCCCGTAAAGTATGGAACACTTACGCCAACCAGCGAGATTTCAGGACGTTGAACGGGGTAGAAACCGTTTTTTCGAAGGCGGGCATACCTATTAACCTGACCATTATCCGCGAAAATATTGAAGATACCTATGGCGGCATTGAGCACCTGCTAACTTATGACGTTGCCGTGGGCCGGCGTATCATTACCCGGCCAGGTTCGGCCCAGGTGATCCGTTATGCGTTTGAGATGGCGAGGCGAAAGGGTTATACCAAATTAGCCTGCGGCCATAAGGCAAATATCATGAAGCTGACGGACGGCCTTTTCCTGGAAACCTTCCAGGAGATCGCCAAAGAATATCCCGATATTCAGTCGTCAGATATTATTGTCGACGACCTCTGCATGAAGCTGGTTACCCAGCCGCAAAACTTCCAGGCTATTGTGTTAACCAACCTGCAGGGCGATATTGTATCGGACCTTTGTGCCGGTTTGGTTGGCGGTCTTGGGTTTGCACCGTCAGCCAATATAGGTGATAACATCTCTATTTTCGAGGCTGTGCATGGCACCGCACCCGATATTATGGGCAAGGGTATTGCCAATCCAACGGCGCTGCTGCTTTCGGGAATTTTGATGCTGCGCTACATGGGGTTAACCGAAAACGCGGCCGCCATAGAAAACGCCCTTTTGTTTACACTGGAGCAAGGCACCCACACCGGCGACTTCGGCAATAAATCGGTGCCGGCCTCAAATACGACAGAGTTTGCTCATGCTATTATTTGCAATCTGGGCAAAAAACCGGCAGGTGGGGGCGTTGCGAGCAAAGCCAACATGGAAATTAAAGCTACGCATCCCCATCTTGCAAAAAATAAACTAACGGTAACAACGGGTATTAAAGAAGAGATGGTAGGCGTGGATGTGTTTGTTGAAGCCAACGATCTGCAACCCGCCGAACTTGCCGAGCTCGCAAAAAAAAGGCTTACAGAAAACTTCGACCTTATAATGATCTCAAACCGCGGTACGCAGGTTTGGCCAACAGGTTCCATTTACACCGAACTGGTGAACGAATACCGCGTGCGATTTGAAAAAAAGCCGGGCAAAATGGTTACTCAAAAAGAACTACTGCATATCGCTGCCGATTTTTCGGAGGACGCGAAGGTATGTTCGGTTGAGTTCCTGATGAAGTTTGGCGATAAAATTGGTTACACTTTAGCGCAGGGACAATAGGATACCTGAGTCGGTGATCTTAACTTTGTCTTCTCCGTTTTTCGGGCGCAAAACGTTTATCGTCCTTGCTGCACCATTTATAAATAGCCTCTTATACACTCGCGTTTGCAGGTGGGAAAACTTTTCTTTTCAATATAAAGTTAGAACCAAGATAAACTTTACGTACCATCTCGTTTGCCGCAAGTACTTCCGGCTCCCCCGATTCCAATATCTTACCTTCAAAAAGCAGGTAGGCCCTGTCGGTGATCGAAAGTGTTTCCTGCACGTTATGGTCGGTGATGAGTATGCCTATATTGCGATGCTTTAATTTGGCTACCATTGCCTGGATTTCCTCCACCGCTATCGGGTCGACACCGGCAAAAGGCTCATCGAGCAAAATGAAGTTTGGCTCGGCCGCCAGTGCCCTGGCAATTTCGGTACGCCTGCGCTCGCCGCCTGAAAGCAGGTCGCCGCGGTTGCGGCGCACCTTGTGCAGGCTGAACTCGTCGATCAGCTGCTCCAGTTTCTCGGCCTGCCTTTCTTTGCTCATTTTACCCATTTCCAAAACGGCCCTGATATTATCCTCGACTGATAACTTGCGAAATACCGACGCTTCCTGCGCCAGGTAGCCGATCCCCTTTTGCGCGCGGCGATACATCGGATCACCGGTGATATCCTCCTCATTCAAAAATATCCGGCCCTCATTGGGTTTTATGAGGCCAACGATCATATAGAATGAGGTTGTTTTTCCTGCACCGTTAGGCCCAAGTAAACCCACGATCTCGCCCTGTGCGACTTCGAAAGATACATCGTTTACAACGGTACGCTGTTTGTATTTTTTTAACAGGTGTTCTGCTCTTAGAATCATACTTAATTACCACTTACGAAGGACGATTTACGATTTTAATTCACAAAGAGAACGATGCGGAATCGTAACTCGTAAATATCAATTTGTAAATCGAATGCCTTTTATATTCAATTGGATCGATCTTCGTTCCTGCCAAATGTTTTCTTCGATAGAATAACAAATGTCGAATGGAACATCCTTTTTTATTTTCGGCAGGTATTCGCCATGGTTAAACGCTATCGCGCCAAAGCCAGGCGAGCCATGCTGTATCACTACCATCCGAAGATGATTTTCGCCTACCAAACCTGCATTGCCGCTAACATACACATTTTTGGTTAGGAAAACCGGCGCCATATTTTCGGGCCCAAACGGTGCAAACTGGCTCAGCACCCTAAAAAATTTCGGTTCTATCTGGCTTAAACGTAATTCGGCGTCAATCTGTATCTGCTGTATCAATAATTCGGGTGAGATGGTGGCGCTTACCACTTCCTCAAACCGGTTTGAAAAAGCATCGATATTTTCAGGATGCATGGTTAGCCCGGCCGCATATTTATGTCCGCCAAACTGGATAAGCAGGTCACTGCAGCCGCAAAGCGCCTCGTAAAGGTCATAGCCAGCCACCGACCTCGCGGAGCCGGCCACATGGCCATTTGACCGTGTCAGCACAATGGTGGGGCGGTAATATTTTTCGGTTAGCCGCGATGCCACGATACCGATAACTCCTTTATGCCAGTTTTCATTAAACACAACGGTCGATTTGCGGTTTATCAAGCCTTCATCGCCGGCGATCATACCCAATGCCTGATCGGTTATCTGCAGGTCGTGGCCCTTGCGCTCGATATTCTTAATATTGATCTCAAGCCCTTTTTCTTTGGCCGTTTTTTCATCGCAGGCAATCAACAGCTCAACGGCATGTTTAGCATCATCGATGCGGCCAGCGGCATTGATCCTCGGTCCCAATAAAAAAACAATGTCCGATATCGTGTAATTGCTTGTTTTTCCGGCAACTTCCATCAGCATTTTTACGCCGATGCAGGGGTCTGTATTGATCTTTTGCAAACCCAGGTATGCCAGCACTCTGTTTTCGCCATTGATATGTACAATATCGCAGGCAATACTGATCGCCGCGAGGTCGAAATACCGTGCAACCTTCTTAAACGGTATATCATTTTTTTCGGCGTAAGCCTGTATCAGTTTAAACCCGATACCGCAGCCCGATAGTTCTTTAAATGGATACTCGCAGTCTTCCCTTTTTGGGTCGAGTACAGCAACTGCCGCAGGCAATTCGGGGCCCGGCAGGTGATGGTCGCAAATAATATAATCAACACCCTTTGTATTGGCATAAGCTATTTTATCGACCGATTTTATGCCGCAGTCTAAAGCAATAACAAGTGTAAATCCGTTGGCAGCCGCATAGTCCACGCTGATCATGGAAATACCATAACCCTCTTTATAACGGTCGGGGATATAATATTCGAGGCTGTCGGGATAGCTATCGAAATAATGCTCCCTAAAAAATCCATAAACAACCGACACTGCCGTGGTACCGTCGACATCATAATCACCATAGATCAATATTTTTTCTCCGGAATGAATGGCTCTTTCAATTCGAAGCACGGCCTGCTCCATGTCTGCCATCAGGAAGGGATCGTGCAGGTGGCGCTCATCAGGCCGGAAGAAAAGGCGTGCTTCTTCGTAACTGCGGATACCTCTTTGTACGAGCAATTTGCTTAAAACGGCATCGATATTAAGGGCGGCAGCCAGGCTGTTTATCTCCTCTTCACCAGCATTGTCCTTAACCGCCCAGCGTTTATTCATATCTTTGTCGCTTAAAACAGTAAAGATAATGAATTAGCGGGCGGTGGAAAGTGAGTAATGAATAGATTTTTTGAACGTTCGCCGATTTGTAAACATTTTGATTAATGAAGATTTTCGCATTGGGAGAAGGCTCCTATTCGGTAGATGCCAGTAAAAGATTTATTCCGTTTAACTCCGAAACCGACAATCCAAAAGAGCGGCCCGCATCGCTGTTTATCCATGTCAATCCTTTCCTGGTGCAAACTACAGACGATTTGATCCTGCTGGATACAGGTCTTGGCTATAAAGATACCCGCGATGAATTATGGCTGCACCAGCATATCCGCAACGCCGGGTTTGATCCCGAGGATGTTACACTGGTACTCATGTCGCACCTGCATTATGATCATTCAGGCGGGTTGGTGGTTGAGCGCGAAGGGAAACTGGTACCCAGCTTTCCACGAGCGCAGCACGTGATGCAGCAAAAGGAATGGGACAAAGCCCTTACGGGAAACTCATCATCGTACCACAAGGAAATTTTTGAGGCATTGCAGGGTGCAGTAAACCTGGCATTTGTAAATGGTTCCGGCCAGTTAAAACCGGGTATAAACTACGAGTTATCCGGCGGCCATTCTCCGTTTCACCAGGTTTTCTGGATAGACGACGACGATTTAAAATGCTTTTTTGGAGGCGACGAGCTGCCCGAGCCGGAACAGCTGATAAGAAAGTTTATTGCTAAATATGATTACGATGGCCGCAAAGCGATGCAACTGCGCGAGGAATACGGCAAAAAAGCCGCGGCAGAAGATTGGGTTTGTTTATTTTATCACGCGAAATCGATAGCGGTTGGCAGGGTTATCTACCAGGACGAACATTTTAAAGTTGACCCGGTGTAACAGGTTCATCAGCCCTGAACAATTCTATAATTTTATCTACGTTAAGGGGCTTTGAAATGAAGTTATTCACCAGCTTGTATGAACGGGCCTTATTGATATCGTTACTGAAAACCGACGACGAAATGATAAATATCCTGCTGCGGCCGGTCGGGTCAATGCCCAGGCGCTTATATTCATCCAGGAAATCCCAGCCATTCATTACAGGCATATTGATATCCAGCAGAATATAATCGGGAAGCTTTTCGGGGTCGGTATTCTGGATTTCCAGCAATTGTTCAATAGCTAATTTACCATTGAGGCAAGCCGTAATCTCCGTATTCACTAATGCTTTTTTTATCAATTTAATAGAGATGAAATTGTTGATCTCATCATCGTCAATCAATAGTACACTAACGGGTTTGCTGTTAAAATCCATCTTTAATTTATCAGGGTTACCGCTTATACGGAAAGTGGGTTTAAAAGGTTATAATTATTTTGTTTTTTTAGCTTTCAGGTTAAAAAAATTTCCCGCCTGCATCAGGGTAACTAATTAACAACCGGTTCCACCGCCTCTCGTCAAATTTAATCAATTTGCCAATAAATTCCATTATTATGAATAAAAGTAATATTTTAGACTGATAGTTCCTATAATTATCATGAAAAAAATTTCCCTGATTTTAATCCTGCTCGTTGGTTTTTACCGCTATGCGGGCGCACAAAAAGCAGAAGATTTTGAATCAAAAACACGCGGACTAACCAAATATACCGGCTACTTTAATTTTTATTGGGACGAAAAAACAGGACATATTTTATTGGCCGTTGATCGATTTGATACTGAATTTTTATATGTCAATTCCCTGCCATCAGGCGTAGGGTCAAATGACCTGGGGCTCGACCGTGGCCAGATCGGCAGCAGCCGCGTAGTAAAATTTATTAAAAGCGGGCCAAAGGTATTACTGATACAGCCTAATTATGCGTATAGGGCCGTGAGCAATAACCCGGATGAGCGAAGATCCGTCGAGGAAGCATTCGCACAATCGGTTATCTGGGGTTTTAAAGCCGAAGCGGAAGACGGAAACAGCGTTTTGATAGACATTACATCCTTCTTGCTACGCGATAGCCACCAGCTGGCCGACCGGCTAAGCGCCAGCGGCCAGGGGAGCTATAACCTGGACGAATCGCGGTCGGCAATATACCTGGCTAATACCAAAAGTTTTCCGGAAAATTCGGAGTTTGAGGCAACTGTGACGCTGGTTGGCAAAGCAAAAGGCCAGGAGATCAGCTCGGTGACACCTGACCCCAATTCGGTAACAGTAAGAATGCACCATTCATTTATCAAACTGCCGGATGATCATTATAAGCCGCGGAAATTTGACCCCCGTGCCGGCTATTTCGATATAAGCTATATGGACTATGCGACCCCGATTGATCAGCCCATTATAAAACGTTTTATTACGCGGCACCGGCTGGAAAAAAAGGATCCTTCCGCAGCTATGAGCGAAGCGGTTAAACCCATTATTTATTATGTCGACCGCGGCGCGCCCGAACCTGTGCGCACCGCGCTGATGGAAGGTGCATCCTGGTGGAACCAGGCCTTTGAAGCGGCAGGTTATAAAAATGCGTTCCAGGTGAAACTTTTGCCCGAAGATGCCGATCCGATGGACATCCGCTATAATATTATTCAATGGATACACCGCTCAACACGCGGATGGTCGTATGGCGCGTCCATTGATGACCCGCGCACGGGCGAGATCATTAAGGGCCAGGTGTCATTAGGATCGTTGCGCGACCGGCAGGACTTTTTAATCGCTGAAGGGCTTGTACAACCTTACGAGGACGGCAAGCCTGTAAGTGATAAAATGATGAAACTGGCCATTGCGCGCCTGCATCAGTTGGCCGCGCACGAGGTAGGGCATACCCTTGGGCTGCAGCATAATTTTGCGGCCAGTGTAAATAACCGCGCCTCGGTAATGGATTATCCGCCACCGGTATTTGGCTTAAAAGCCGATGGAACCGTCGACCTTTCCAATGCCTATACAACGCAGATCGGCGGATGGGATAAACGTGCGATACTCTACGGATACCAGGATTTCCCGCAAGGCACCAATGAAGACACAGCGTTAAAGAAAATTATAACTGAAACACTTAAGCAAGGTTACTTATTTATTACCGATGAAGACGCCCGGCCCGCGGGCGGAGCGCACCCGCTGGCGCATTTATGGGATAACGGCCCCAACGCGGCCGATGAGTTGAACCGGCTGATGGCCGCCCGCAAGCATATCCTGGATAACTTTTCGGAGAAAGCCATACGCCAGGATGCGCCTATGGCTACGCTGGAAGAAGTGCTTGTACCCGTTTACCTGATGCAGCGCTACCAGGTTGAGGCGGCGTCTAAAATGCTCGGCGGTTTATATTACACTTACGCGGTAAAAAACGACGGCCAGGTTATTACGCGGTTTGTACCGCCGACCGAGCAATGGAAAGCCTTTAATGCACTAATGTCGACGCTTAGCCCGGCAGGTTTGGCGTTACCCGAAAAGCTTATCGAAAAGATCCCTCCCCGGCCGGATGGTTACCCACGCACGCGCGAATTATTTAAAGCACACACAGGTTTAACTTTCGATCCCATCGCCGCCGCGGAATCTTCAGCCGCCACAACGCTGGCATTTATGCTGAACCCGGAAAGGGCCGCTCGATTGGTTGAGTATCATGCCCGCGACAATGCGCAACCCGGGCTGATCGCCGTATTGGACAAACTGATCAGTCAAACCTGGAAAGCCCCGCAAACCACCGGTTACCCAGGTGAATTGCAGCGGCTGGTAAACAATTTAGCGCTCCGGCAGCTGCTTACCCTGGCTGCTACGCCTGACGCCGCCGAAAGTGTTCGCGGTGTTGCCCTGCTTGAGATCAGCGGGTTGAAAAAATGGATGCAGTCGTCGGTAAATACATCGGCCGGATATCAAAAAGCCAGTTTGTTGTTCGGCTTATCGCAGATCGACCAATTTGAAAAGAATCCCGCACAATTTAAGCCCGTGCCCGTGCCGAATATGCCGGACGGCAGCCCGATCGGTAGCCCCCTCTAAATCTCCCCCGGTGGGGAGACTTAAAATTCGGAACGATGTGTCTTTTTAAATTATAACTTAGCATGCTTAAACACGCTGTTTAATAGATGGATAATTTAAAAAATCAAAAAGTCTCCCCTGCCGGGGGAGATTTAGAGGGGGCTGTACCTATCGTAACCGGTTTATTATCCTATGGTATGTCGGGAAGAATATTCCATGCGCCATTTTTATCGACAAATCCCGGGTTTATATTTAAAGCCGTGGTAGAACGGCACGAAAAGAAAGCTGCCCGCCGATATCCGGACGTAATCAGCTATAATTCGGTCGACGAGCTTTTACACGACGGCGAGATCGAGCTTGTTGTGGTAAATACCCCAAATGATTCGCACGTCGATCTTGCGGTGAAAGCGCTCAACGCAGGCAAGCACGTGTTACTCGAAAAACCGGCGGCGGCAACCACGACAGAGGTTAAAATGATGTTCGATCTGGCCCGCAGGGTGAATAAGCACTTATTGATCTATCAAAACCGGCGTTGGGACAGCGGTTTTTTACAAGTGAAGGAAATTATTGAAAGCGGCAGACTGGGCGAATTGATGGAGGTGCATTTCAGGATGGACCGGTATAAGCCGGCACTGAGTCCGAAACTGTTCAAGGAAACGGCTTCTGCAGCAGGCAACGGGCTTGTGTATGATCTTGGCCCGCATCTTATCGATAATGCCATCTGTCTTTTCGGCAAGCCGCTGAGCTTTGTGAAAACTACCGGGATATACCGCGAAAATTCCGAAGTGCCTGACTATTTTCACTATCATTTGAAGTATCCTAATCAACTAAACGTATATTTGACCTCGGGGCTGCTCATCGCCGAAGTATTGCCTGGTTTTGCGGTAAGCGGGACACTTGGCAGCTTTGTAAAGGAACGAAACGATATGCAGGAAGCGCAGCTGGATAGCGGCATGATGCCCACCGATGCCGCCTATGGCAGAGAGCCTGAAGGAAGCAATGGTAAATTGGTTTTAATGGATGTTGATAATAAGCCCGTAACAGAATACCTGGCCCCGCCGAAAGGTGATTACAACGGTTTATTTAACGCAGTATATCATACTATCCGCGACAGCGCGTTATATCCTGTAACCGAGGAACACATTGCCTGGCAGGTGGAAATGCTTGAGGCAAAGCAGTAGCCGGCAGCGTAGTCTGATTTAAACACATACACTTATAAGAAACATGAAGAGAATACTTTTACTTTTTTGCCTGGCGATAGCGGCGGGTTGCAGCAATGCACAAACTAGGTTTTATACGCCGCCGCCAACCATACCGCCCTATCATATTTTAACTACCGACAGCGTTTTTGCTACGCCGGCGAGCTTAAAAAGGAATAAGCCGGTGATGATCATTTATTTTGCGCCCGATTGCAGTCATTGCCGGCATTTAATGGCCGAAATGAAGCCGGTGATGAAAGATTTTAGGGGAATACAGGTGGTTATGGTAACTTTCGTGAACCCGGAGCAGCAGTTTACCGCTATAAAGAATTTTTATAAAGATTTCGACTTAAAGAAATATCCAAATTTCACGGTTGGTACCGAGGGCTACACGTATGTGGTTCAACGATATTACCAGGTAAGTACCACGCCTTACATCGCTGTTTACGATAAAAATCACAAACTATCGCAAGCTTATACAAAACCGCCGAAAATTGAGGAATTGGTAGCTGCTGTAAGGAAGGTTGAGTAACGATTAATGCTCTGTATTATCGTTTCCGCTTATATCTAAACCTCAATATAAGCATCGTGATATCCAGAACAACCGACACAATGTTTGTGGCATAAATGGGGACATCCGACTTTGCTGCGCCGTAATATACCCACAATGCATTGCCCGTTAACAATACTGCGAACATAAGCGGCGAAACCTGTTCGGCTTTCTTTTTTTGGATGGTAGTAACGATCTGGGGTATGCTGGCCGCCGACGTGCATACGCCTGCTGCCAATCCTAAAACTTCAATAAACTCCATATTTCCGGTTACCTGCCCTGCTGCGCATCTGTCGACCTGGGATTAGGCCGTTTTAAATTATCCACCGCCTGCAACAACTCGTCGCAATCAAAGGGATATTTTGGCGAATAGAGTATTGCTTTCGGGTCGCGATAAAAGTATAGCAAATGGTCGCGTATGGAAGGCGTAACGTACGCAAAATCGCTTTTATTCAGCTTAATGAGCCACTGTGCATAGGCTTGGTCGGCCATATCGTATTCATCTATCGCTGTGGGACGGCCGGTGTCAAAGTCAATGTTATTGAGGGCCAGGTTATGATTTTTCACTCTCACCAGGTTTCGGGCAAAATGCGCCGTAATTGTATCAAAGCTGGCGATAAACAGTTTTTCGCCGGTTTGGCCGGGATCTACATATCTAAAGGTTTTAAATGGTCCTATCTTTGGCGCTATTTTAATAATGAATGCTATCAGTGTTGCTTCCAGCCCTTCGTGTTCTTTTGTTTTGCCAAACTCTGTGTAATATTCTCGCCTTTTTAGGCTGTATCTAAATTTGCGCGCCGTCATGGTAGGCTGGCGCTTCATGATCGTGTCGCGCTGTGTTTTCCATGTCATTTTTATGATGGCTGGGATCAGGTTATTCACCCCCCAGCGTAAAGTGCCTACAGCCGAGTCAAAATTCCGGAAAAGATCATCCAGCTTGCGGCCATAGGTTTTTAAAAAGGCCCGTTCGAGCACCGGCTTTGAAACTTTAAAGCCGATAAAATCGTGGTAAGCCTGCGAGGTGTAGTTGCCCCTGGAAACCTGCAGCACGTCAAACGAAAACTCGAGGCGGCTATGTGAAGTATGATCGTCGCCATAAGTAATGAAATCGCCATATTTTCTGCGAAGCTTTTTATTCGCTTTTAGCAAAGGCACAGTAACATTGGTAGTTTTCGAATGGCCGTATTCGTCCGTGAGATAATGCGACAATGCACCGATGGCAAAAGCCAGCTCATTCACATCGCGGGCATCATCAAGCATGGCTTGTACCATATCGCCGCCGCGCACGTAATGCATCATATCGCTAAATTCCATACTGCCAAAAGGCATGTATCCAATATCGGCGATCATTGCACCACCATAAGCATATGCATGGGCGTCTTTGAGTGCCGAATCAGTCGTGGCAGGGAACCGTAGCAGCAACAGTGGCTTTATGCTTTTTTCCCAACTGGCATCTATTATAGCCTCGTGTGTTAAAATGGCATATGCCGAAACCTGCTTTATACAGCAGGCTGTGCAAAAGGCGGTTAAAAGGAAGCAGCGGCAAATAAAGTTTCTCATTTTCAGAATTATACTATTCAGTTATAATACTTTTTTAACGAAAATGTTTGCCGAAGGCCGGGCAAATGGCCATTAGCGTGTTTTCGCTTAATTAAAAATACCGTGAAAACACGGGTTGCGACAGGCGAAAAACCACGTAATTTTATTCATTGATAACCTAAACCTTATCAGGTATGGCAGGCCCTTCGTATTTTAGGGGTACAGGGGTTTGCCTTTTTTTGATCCTGCGCTGCCTTTAAAACCTCGCTGCACTTGTCGTTGTTGGCCTCCACAGCCGTGGCAGCCGGCAACGACTTGCAGGATCGTGTCGGGTACGTTTTAGCCGGTTGTTTTACCTTCCTGTTTTTCAATAGCTTCATCAACGGCTTCAATCGCATCCTCAACCGAATGGCTTTGTGTATTGGATTCGGCTTGTTGGGTTAGTTCCACCAGTTTGCGGTAATGTTCATATAAAGTTTTCAGTTCCGCTTCACTCAGGTCCTGTATATTCAGCAGCCGGTTGCTTGCATGTGTACTGGCGGCAATCAGTTCATTTAGTTTTAATTGAACGGCGATAGCTTCTTTGTTTTGTGCTTTTTGAATTAAAAACACCATCAAAAACGTAACGATGGAGGTAACCGTATTGGCAATTAAAAGCCAGGTATTTGAATAGTTAAACACCGGTCCGGTTACCACCCAAAGTAAAATCAGACCGGCAGCTACTGTAAAAACAGCCGAACTTCCGCTGTAAACGGTTATCGTATTACTTATTTTTTCAAATCGTGAAGAATTATCGTCCTGCTGATCCATGTAAAATTTTGTTTAATAAGCCCTAAATATGGAAATTGTTTGAATGTTCGTTTTAAACGCATAGGGTACAAACAAAAAAACCCGGCTGATAAGCCGGGCTGCAAATTATTTACGTTATAATGTTATTTGGTTAAAATACCGTCTACGCCGATGATGACACCGTTTGAGCCTAAGATATCAAAGGCAACTACCTTCACCGTATTTCCCTGGCTGTCGGTAAGTATCAAATTTTTAGCCTCGTTTACACCTAACGTAAGCGTTTGGCCATCAAGTGTTTTTAATGTTGCCTTCCCGGTAGCGCGTAAAGCGGCAAGAATAGCAGCCTTGTCATATTTACCGGTAACGATATGTCCTTTTAAAACTGTAGCAAGTGCGGCCGGGTCTTTCATCAGCGCATCGAGTTTATCCGATGGGATGTTGCTGAATGCAATGGTATTGGGAGCAAATACAGTATACGGGCCGGCGCCTTTTAAGGTAGCGCCCAAATTTGCTGCTCTCACCGCTATAGCCATCGCCTCATAATCTGGATTGGCCGACATTGTCACCAGCAGATCGCCCGAAGCAGCCTGGGCAAATAATTTATTAGATGATACACCGATGGCTACTACCGCAATTACAGTCAGAATAAGTTTTTTCATTGTTTGTTATATTATAGGTTTATAAAGAATTATTGAACAATAACGATTTTTAAACGTTTTGAGTTTCGAAAATAAAATTTTTAACATTTAATAGTTGGCTGCTGAATGAAACGAAACCAATTGCAATAAAATTGTTACATTGTTATAGTTTCAATCGTTAAAATAAAAGACAGGCCGGCTGTGGTTAAATATTCTCGGGCTGGAATTATAAGCGGCACACTTGACCGCTTGCCGACATCGCCATAAAATTCTTTATGGAGCTTTTTAATCTGCGGAGGAAAAACGATATTTATATAAATTTAAGGTATGGCAACCGTTGACACATTAAGAAACAATCTGATCGATAAGCTGCTCACTATTTCAAATAAGGAGTATTTGCTCGCATTAAACCGTTTAGTTGAAACAAGTACGATCGATAATGAGCCGGTTAAACTTACCGATGAGCAGATCTTAATGTTACAACTCAGTGATAACGATATCAAAACAGGCAAAATAATTTCTCAGGAGACGCTTGACAAAAACGACCTGGAGTGGCTAAGAGGAAAGTAGTTTGGACAGAAACAGCGCCAAGCAAAGACGTGAAATCCTTCGGTATTGGACAACGCGAAACGGATCGACTACCTACGCTGAGAAATTGATAAAATTTACCGCAGTGAGAATTAAAGTATTGTTGAAACATCCCGAGGCATATAAAACCACGATATATCCCGAAACGAGAATTTCGGCAATGGGCCATTTTAGTATACTTTATAGGCTGACTGATACCCACCTGATTATTACATCATTTTGGGACAACAGGCAAGATCCTGATAAATTACTCGAAATCATAAAAACATAACTGTTTTCAGCCCATGACCATTTTTAACTCTGTTTTTACCTGGTTCATGAAAAAGCGTATCCACCAGATAGAGCTTTTTATGAAATACCCCAATGAGGTGCAGGAAGAATGGTTCGAGCAACTTATCACCGGGGCCGAAAACACGGAATGGGGAAAAAATCACGGCTATAAAAGTATCGCCAATCTTAACCAGTTTAAGGAACGTGTGCCGGTTCAGAATTATGATACGCTGAAGCCATATATCGAACGTATGCTGAAAGGCGAGCGTAACGTGCTGTGGCCGTCGGAGATCCGCTGGTTCGCAAAATCATCAGGTACCACCAGCGACCGCAGCAAATTTATTCCGGTAAGCGAAGAATCGCTGGAAGAGTGCCACTTTAAAGGCGGTAAGGACCTGCTCACCATTTATTTTAACAATAATCCCAATGCCCGGATGTTTACCGGGAAGATACTTACGCTCGGCGGCAGTCACCAGGTGAGCCAGTTAAGCGGCGACACTTCGTTTGGCGATCTTTCGGCCGTGCTGATGAAAAACCTGCCGCTTTGGGCCGAATTCCATCGCACCCCACACCTGGACATCGCTTTACTGGAAAACTTCGAGGAAAAGATCGAGAAAATGGCATACGCTACTAAGGACGTTAATGTGACCAGCCTGAGCGGTGTACCTACCTGGAATATTTTGTTGTTTAAACGTATCCTTGAAATAACCGGGAAAAGTAATCTGTTGGAAGTTTGGCCCAACCTGGAGCTGTATTTCCACGGCGCGGTAAATTTTACGCCGTACCGCGAGCAGTTTAAGAAGCTGATCCCGAAGGATGACATGTACTATCTTGAAAACTATAATGCATCGGAAGGCTTTTTTGGAATACAGGATACGCGCGAACCCGGCGAAATGCTCCTGATGCTTGACTACGGTATATTTTATGAATTTTTACCACTTGAAAATTTATATGATGAATACCCGGCAACCCTTACACTCGACGAGGTGGAACTGGATAAAAACTATGCGCTCATCATCAGCACCAACGCCGGGCTTTGGCGCTATATGATCGGTGACACGGTTCGTTTTACGTCCCTTTCACCATTTCGTATACAGGTAACGGGCCGCACCAAACACTTTATTAATGCTTTTGGCGAAGAGCTGATCATCGACAATGCCGAACGTGCGCTGGATGAAGCCTGCCAGCAAACCGGGGCCATCATCCGCGATTACACGGCCGGCCCTGTTTACTTTAACGACCAGGAAAGCGGCGCGCACGAGTGGATCATTGAATTTGAAAAGAAGCCGGCTGAATTTGAACGTTTTGTCGATTTATTGGACGAAACCCTGCGCCGCATTAATTCCGACTATGATGCCAAGCGATTTAAAGATATGGCACTCCGCCGTCCCATCGTACGCCGCGCACCAAAAGGAACTTTCTTTAACTGGATGAAGGAAAAAGGCAAGCTCGGCGGTCAGCATAAAGTACCCCGACTGGCAAATAACCGCGAATATCTTGACAGTATTTTAAAAATGGTGGAGTTGGTGGCGAATTAAACGGAGATATCCCCGACCTGAGCATTCTTAGATTTATTTACCCTTTATAGCCTTTTTTAACAAAACCCCCGACAGCGCGCCCATCCCGCCAACCAGTCCACCTATCACGGCTGTAACAAGCAGCAGCCAAATCCAGCTATTGGGCAAAGGAAACAGTTGAACCACGCGGCCGGCTAAAATATTATCATTAGGAATACTTTTAAGTAAGGCCAATACAGTCCATGTTATAAATACGGCGCCAAACCCCGACCAAAATGCCAGGCCGGAAGTTTTACCTATAAGAAGCGCGGGTATAAAGGCTATGATCGCAATAGCCCACCAAGGCAAAAAAAAGCCAGAGGCAAATGATAAGATGAGAATGATCAGAAATAGCATATAGCCCCCTCTAAATCTCCCCCGGAAGGGGAGACTTTAAAATTTTCATTGTATTTGATTTTTTGGTTATTGTTTGAATTAATCATTCTTAACGAAGTTTCGGGTTAAGAGCCAGTGTGCTTTTTATTCTCGCCGACTGTTCACCGGCTGAATTTAAAAACAATAATTCATTCAATTGACCGTCGCGCCACGTCTCGAACATATCCTTATAATAAAAACTTCCCGGGTTGCCTGATTCCCCGCCTGGAAAAACACCGTAACCTTTAACCGTCGGTCCCATTTGTACCACCATGCGCCATGATGGACCGTTATTGTTTCTTAGCGCATCGATCACCCCGCCGGTGCCGCCGGCAATAAACCCGCCGGTGCCAAAGCCTGGTAAACCCGCCAGGTGGTTAATAAAGGTTTGTTTTACTCTGCCCCATTGCCATTTTATCCCAGGTTTGCCGTATTTGAGTACCAATTGGTTAATTGCCGCACTGAATGAGCGGTTAACGGCATCCGAGCAGGTTTCCTTCTCCCGGGTATGCGTGTTATCAAACCATGGCGAGTTTGGCTCGGCCAGTAATAGTTTCTCTGTACGGTCGTATGATGGTGCTTTCAGAACAATTCCCTTAGCATCAAAATGGTTTTGCCAAACGGTATCGTAAAATTTTGACCACCATTTATTAAATATGCTGGCCCCCACGGAGTTTGCCGAGTAGTGCTTATCCCATTTTTTTATGATCTGAAGCGCCATTAAATGATTTTCGTCCATTTTTGATGGATCAAGATATTTTAACATCGCAGGCAAAACATCCTGTGCCAGTATGCTGTAGTTATCCATCTGCATCAGGCGCATGCTGTCGATGGTCGCGTTTTTCATTGCGGTAAGCCTATCGTTAATGCGCTTGCCGCGATAGTACTGTTCAAAGTGCCAGTTGATATAATATGGATAGGAAGGATCCGTCGACGATTGGTTGGCCGAGCTTACAAATCCGCGCGGTGGATTTTTAACGGTGGGGTTTTGGTCCATCGGAATCCAGCCATGCCAGTCGTCGGCAGGGTCGCTGCCGTCCAAAATAAATTTGCCCTGGTCCTTAAATTTTAGTGGGATTTTGCCGTTTGGCGTAATAGCAATGTCGTTATCCGAACTCGCGAAAATAAAATTTTGGGCCGGGGCGGTATAATATTTCAGCGCATTGCGATAATCGTTGTAATTTTTACCCCGGTTCAGCAGGTAAAAGGTCATAAACTCGTCCGACTCATCGTGCGCAATCCATCTTAATGCGTTGCCTGTCGGAATATTTACGTGGCTGCCAGGCGCCTTCTCTGATGAATTGTCATACACAACCGGCCCGTGATGCGTGTAAAGCACGGTATCGATCACTGGTTTTTGCCCACGGACATTGATCACCTCAACGCGCTTTTTTACACGGTTCCATCTGTTGTTATACCAATAGTCGTTTTTGGTGTTATCCTTGAATTTAACCTGGTACCAATCCAGCACATCAGCGTCCACATTGGTAACGCCCCAGCTTATTTTTTGATTATAGCCGATAACGATACAGGGCGCTCCCGGCAGGGAAACGCCGTAAACATTTACCGTGGGCGATGACATTTGCAGCTGGTACCAAATGGCCGGGAAAGTAAGATCAAGATGCGGATCGTTCGCCAGGATGGGGTAGCCCGTAGCCGATTTGCTCCCGTTGATGGCCCAGTTATTACTGCCAATGCCCGGCATGATCTCTTTGGTATGAATATTCTCCGTCATTTGAGCGATAAAGCCAGCAGACGGCTTTGGCAACGGCAGCGGCTTAAAATCCCATTTCGTCCCGATAGGGATGATCGGATCTTCATGAAAAGGATAGTCCGGGAAAAGGTCATTCACCGTTTTGGCGCCGAAACGTTTCAGGTTATTGGTCATGGCAAATTGGTCGGAGCCGCCGGCCAGCGTCTCGGACATCAATTTTAGCAGGAATGCGCAGTTAATGGGCTTCCATTCTTCGGGCGCATAGTCAAGCAGCTTAAACTCAATTGGATAATCTTTCGGCGCAAGCTGGTGGATATAATTGTTAACCCCTTCGGTGTAGGCCGTTACCATCATTTTTGCAACGGGGTCCTTCATCATGCCTTTAAGTGAATTTTCAGCACCATATACCATGCCCATCCGGCGATGGTAACGATCTATGTCCAGCGCTTTTGACCCCACAATCTCCGCCAGCCGCCCGCAGGCGCTGCGTGTTTGTATATCCATCTGCCAAAGCCGGTCGCGCGCGGTGACATATCCTTGCACAAGGTAAAGGTCGTGATCGTTTTGCGCGAAAATATGCGGGATGCGGTGCTCATCATACCTAATAACCACCTTTGCATGCAGGCCGCTAAGGTTCAGGTTTTCGGTTGCCGGCGCGTTTTTTGCTTCGGCGTTCTGCCAAAAGCCGGTTGATGGATTGAGGAATTTCCCGACAGGCGGCACATCGCCGAATTTGGTGCTTAGCGCCCAAACTAACAGCACTGTAATAGCTATTGAAACGAAAGCTTTTGCAATCTTCATTGCTGCGGTTTATTGAACCAAGATAGGGAAAAGATAAATAATTAACGAACCGCAGGTCCATAAGAGATTTTGTATTTACGAAATTTCATCTACCTTTAATTTCCAAACCTTAAACGTATGAAACTTACCGCCTTTACCTTATTAATTGCACTATTTTTAACAGCCTGCCAAACAAAACAAGAAAAGGCCGAAACAGCGTCACTGCACCTTAACGGGACATGGCAACTGATCACCGGAACCACGATTACCAAAGGAGTGAGCGCCGTTACTGATTATACCAAAAACCAGCGGATGATAAAGATCGTTAACGATACCCATTTCGCTTTTTTAAAACACGCGTTAAATACACCGAAGGACTCGACCAATGCTTTTGACGCAGGGGGCGGCCGCTATACGTTAAAGGGCGACCAATATACCGAGTACCTTGATTTTTACAGCGACAAAAAATGGGAGGGCAAATCATTCAACTTCACGGTAAGCCTGAAAAACGACACCCTGACTCAAAAAGGACTGGAGAAAGTGGAGGGCACGGGCATTGACCGGATCATTATTGAAAAATATGTGAAGGTGAAAGATCAATAAGTTTTATGCCAGGGAAAAGCCTTTCGCGGGAAGAAAAAACCGAGCTTTACAATAAGCTTGTAGCTACGCACGCCGAAGCTGTGCGAAAAGGGGATACCATTCCTTATACTTCGGTAAACGGGCACATGTACAGCTACCTTTCAAAAGATGGTTTCGTGGCATTACGCCTGCCCGAAGTTTCCAGGAACGAATTTCTTGAAAAATATAAAACAACCCTGGTCACCGCTTACGGCATTGTGCAAAAAGAATACGTAACCGTGCCGGACCATTTATTGACGAAAACGGATGAATTGAAACGGTGGTTTGATCTTAGCTATGAATACACCGCCTCGTTAAAGCCAAAGCCTACCAAAAATAAGCGATCCGGATAAATAATTATCGCGTTTGGTGTAGCTGGTGCATAGCTCCTTTCAGATCGGCGTACAGCTGCTTATATATTTTAAAATTTTTGAGATAAATATCTGCGTTAGCCGGGTTTGGTTTAAATGATCGTACATCCGCCGATGTAAGGGCGGGATAACCGGGCGCTAATCCTGAAGCTTTTATAGCCATAAATGCCGCGCCTACCGCAGACGCATCGCCCGGCTGCGCAACCGCCAGGTTTTTGCCTGTTATATCGGCTAAAGTTTGCACCCATACTGCCGACTGCACGAAGCCGCCGCTTATATTGACTTGGGTAATAGGCCTGGCATTTTGCTGAACGGCCTCCAAAACATCCCTTATTGCGAAACAAATACCCTCTAACACAGCTTTTGAGAAATGATGCCGGGTATGCTGCAGGTTAATCCCAAAGAACATTCCGCAGCTTTCACTGTCCCATATCGGCGCGCGTTCGCCGGTCAGGTAGGGCAAAAAGATCAATCCGCCGCTGCCGGCAGGCACTCGGGCTATTTGCTGAAAGGCTTGTTCATATTCTTGATCAGACAGGCTTTCGCCGACAAAATTGTTCAGCCACCACTGCATCGCGATACCGCCGTTATTGACCGGCCCGCCACAGATATAGGTATCGTTATCCAAAATATAGCTAAAGGTCATGGCTTCGGGATCCGGCAACGGTTCGCTGCTGGCTATCCTTACAGCGCCGCTGGTGCCTATGGTGATTGAGGCTGTTCCTGGTGCAATAGCCATACTGCCCAGGTTGGCCAGACAGCCGTCGCTTGCACCAATGGTGACAGGGGTTCCGCCTTTAAGCATATCTCCAACATAGTTTTTCGTATACCCGGTTGGTACCGGGTCGGAAAGTAATTTATCTTGTATGCCGGCTAATTTAAGCGCGTTCGCATGCCATTGGTGTATGCTGATATCGAATAAGCCCATCCCCGACGCTATGGAATAATCGGTTTTAAACTCTTTAAAAAGCTTATGCCATATATAGTCCTTTATGGAAATGAATTTATGCGCCCTGTTAAATAGCGCAGGCTTGTTTTCTTTGAGCCAGATGAGCTTACATAAAGGCGACATCGCGTGAAGCGGCGTACCGGTGGCGGCGTATACTGCAATCCCTTCGGGACTGGCGCGCAGTCTTTTGGCGATGACCCAGCTGCGGTTGTCGGCCCAGGTGATCATCGGTGCTATGGGATCGCAGTTTTTGTCAACCATGATCAGGCTATGCATGGCGCTGCTTAAACCCACAGCAATGGGCTGGACGGCCATTTTATCGGTAACATCTTTAATAACTGCGGTAAATGCGGTCCAGATCAGCTCCGGATCCTGCTCGTGATAGCCGGGCTTTGGCGCGTTGAAAGAATAATGCTGCTGACTCTCGCCACATACATTGCCATTAAGCTCCACCGCTACCGCCTTGACGCTGCCCGTGCCCACATCAACGCCTAAAACATAATCCATTAGTTATTTTCGGTTAACAAACAACAAATAACGGAATACTTGACGAGGTAAGGGAATAAGTTTATCGATTATAATTAATTGGTGGCGATCACTTTTGAATAAGTAACTGTACCGGAAACATCCTGCATTTTTAAGCGGTATTGCGCAGGCTTGCCTTTTAACATGATATCCAGGAAGCTATAGGTACTAACATCGGTAGATGTAAGGCCTGCTATGCCCGAAAATGTTTCGCCCTTATCGGTACTTCTTTCAACGGTAAAGAAAGTGGTGTTGCTTTCGTGTGCCGTTTTCCAGGTTACCCTTACACTATTGGTTGCTTTTACGGCTGTAAAATCCAATAGCTGTGCGGCCGGAACAAGATTTTGGCGAACAACCAGGCTGAATCTTCCCGAGCCGTACGAATTGGTGTCGGCTTTAATGAGATTAAAAACATACGGCTGACCAAGGCCCATGTCGAGCGAGTCTTTTTTGTATTTATCCAGCAGCCACACTTTATACGATACAGGCAGGCTTACCGCGGTCATATTCAGCTTATAAACGCCGTCCTGCTGCGCATTAACCTGTAAGCCGATAGAAACGCCTTGCTGAACCAGCGGCAGCGCGTTAATAGCCAGGGCAACATTGTCGCTGGAAAGGCTCGCCAGGCTAACCGCCCCGTTTCCGGGAAAATAGCGCGAATCTTCGTTAACGACGTAAGCGGGGCTGGCATCTTGTTTAAAATTTATCAGTATATCGTCTTTAAAAATCGAATCTTTAGCCAGCTGCAGCCGCAAAAAACTGCTTGCCGAAGGGCTGAGTCCCGCATCGTTTGTTGTGGTGGAAACAGAACCGGGTACCAGGCTGCGGGAAAGCTGACCATTTTGAGGTGTAACAGCTTCTTTTTGACAGGCTGACAAGGCGAAGAGGACTGCCAGTGAGAGTATATAAATTCGTTTCATTTTTTTGACAGGTTGTAATGGTTGAATATTGCAATAAAGCGTGAACAGCATTTTTATACGCAACCCGAAATGAGAAGGTTCAATAATTTTTATAATTTATTGATACAAAATAAATTAAAACGAAAAGACGGGGTGTGCCGCAGGGGGTACGATGGGCGCTATTTATATTGAATTGCCTTTACAGGGTCGATCCTTGTGACCAGCATGGACGGCCCGGTTAGCACCAGCAGGCAAATAAGCAGGGTACCGACGTTTAAAAAGATGATATCGGCGGAATTAAACTGGACAGGAACAAAACTCATATAATACGAGGCCTGGTCGAGTTTTAAGAAATGGGTATGGTATTGAAAAAGGCCAAAGCCTATTCCGAACAGGTTACCAAGCAGCAAGCCTAAACCGATAAGATAAAAAGCATTGTATAAAAAAACTTTTTGAATGTTCCAGTTGGTGGCCCCGATGGCTTTCAGAATCCCTATCATCGCAGTACGCTCCAGTATCATGATAAGCAAAGCCGAGATCATATTGATGACCGCAACAATGATCATCAGCACTAAAATAACGTTGGTATTACCATCGAGGAGGCTAAGCCAGGCAAATATGGTGGGGTAATTATCGGTAATGGTGTATGATTTAAGTTTTTGTGGTAAGATGTTATCCACCGCGCGGCCTGCTTCATCCAGCCGGTCAAAATCGGTTATTTTTATTTCGTATCCTCCAATTTCGGTGGCGCTCCAGTTGTTGAGGCGCGCTATCAGCTCCATATCGCCTATTACATAGGTTTTATCTACGTCTTCAATTCCCGTACTGTAAATCCCCTGTATAGTAAACGGGCGCCGCCGCAACGGTTCCTGCACAAAGTACATCAGGATCTTGTAGCCGACTTTCAGTTTGAGGCGATTAGCCGTGATCTGCGATATGAGCAGCTGTTTTTTTGAGGCAACGGTATCGCTAAAATCGAGCACACGACCGCTTACCAGGTTTTTTTGGAAAAACGCACGGTCGTAGTTCTTATCGACCCCTTTCAGCACCACGCCTTCAATTTCGTCGTTAGCTTTAATGATACCGGGTTTGGTGGCGAAAGGCATCACCCTCTCGATCAGCTTGTTGGAAAGGGCTTTTTTTACAAACACCGGGTCGGCCGTAACGGTCGAGTTCTCGTATGAATTGTTCAGGTCGAATTTTACCACCTGGATATCGCCCGAAAAACCACGTACCTTCTCCCTTATTTCCTGTTTGAACCCCCTTTTTATCGCTAACGACAATATCATTACCCCAAGGCCGAGCATAATACCCATGACCGCTATACGCACGATGAGTTTCGAAAATGTGCGCTTCGACTTAAACGTAATGCGGCTAGCTACGAACCAGGAGAAATTCAATGCGATGGTTTTTTGTATCTTCGCAAAGATGCAGTTTTGGCGTTAAAATATTATTGATTGATGTTATGATGCGGATTAAATTTTTTTTGCAGTCCTTGATAATAGCCTGTTTCTTAGCGGGCGCAGCAGCAGCGCAATCAAATCATTATAAAAACGATAAAAAGGTTGCAAACCGAGGAGCGGAAATCATTACAGGCGCGGATCAAACTAGCCTCTATATGGATTATTTGAAGGGAAAAAACGTGGGGATGGTCATCAACCAAACATCGGTTATCGGCAAAAATCTTACGCTCACGGTGGATAGCTTTCAAAGGGCGGGCATCACCATAAAAAAGATATTCGGGCCTGAACATGGTTTCAGGGGCAACGCAAGCAACGGCGCCGAGGTAAACAACAGCACCGACCCGTCGAGCGGGATCCCGGTGGTTTCGTTGTATGGTAATAAACACTATAAGCCTACGCCGGAAGATCTGGACGGGATCGACCTGGTGGTTTTTGATATACAGGATGTCGGGGCCAGGTTTTATACTTACCTGTCGACCCTGCATTATGTAATGGAGGCTTGCGCCGAAAATAATATCGAGCTGATGATATTGGACCGGCCCAATCCCAATGGATTTTATGTTGACGGCCCGGTGCTGGATACCGCCTTTCGTTCATTTGTCGGGTTGAACCCCATCCCGGTTGTTTTCGGACTGACGGTAGCCGAATATGCGCAAATGCTTAACGGCGAAGGCTGGCTAAGAAACCACGTTCAATGCAAACTGAAGATCGTTAAAGTAGCCAATTACACCCATCAAATGGGTTATAGATTGCCCGTAAGCCCCTCGCCGAATTTAAATACGGAAAAATCGATATTATTATACCCGTCGGTATGTTTGTTTGAAGGCACATCGCTTAGCCTTGGCCGGGGCACTATGTTGCCTTTTTTGCAAATTGGCCATCCTTTATTAAAGGGGACGTACACATTTTCGTTTAAACCTGTAAGCATCCCGGGAATGAGCGAAGACCCTCCTCAAAAAGATAAAGTATGCTACGGCATCGACCTGGAAAATTATGATACCGATCTCATACGCAGCTCGGGTAAGATCAACTTAAGCTGGCTGATGGAACTATATAAAGCATTCCCAGACAAAGTGCATTTTTTTAACGCTTATTTTTCAAAACTTGCCGGCACCGACCAGCTTCGGAAACAAATTGAGGCGGGGGAGAGCGAGCAGCAGATACGCGCCAGCTGGGAGCCTGCCTTAAGCAGGTATAAAAACATGCGCAAAAAGTATTTATTGTATCCATAGGGGATTTACGAATTACGATTGCATTATTAATCATCGATAAAGGGCTGATACATATATGAGAATTGTTTTTATGGGCACGCCCCAGTTTGCCGTAGCCTCGCTGGACGCCTTGATCAAAGCGGGATGTGATGTGGTTGGCGTGGTTACTGCACCCGATAAACCGGCCGGGCGGGGGCAGAAGCTCAGTGAATCTGCTGTAAAGCAATACGCATTAAAAAACGGCCTTAAGGTTTTACAGCCCGAGAAATTAAAAAACCCGGAATTTTTGGCGGAATTAAAGGCGCTAAATGCCGACCTGCAGGTTGTTGTAGCATTCAGGATGCTGCCCGAAGTGGTTTGGAACATGCCGCCGAAGGGGACCATCAACCTGCATGCCTCGTTATTACCGCAATACCGCGGGGCAGCGCCTATAAACTGGGCAATTATTAATGGCGAAGCGGAGAGTGGCGTAACAACCTTTTTCCTGAAACACGAGATCGATACGGGGGATATACTATTCACCGAAAAGGTGACCCTTTCGGGCCATGAAACTGCCGGCGAGCTGCACGACTGGCTGATGAATAAGGGCGCCGGTCTGCTGGTAAAAACGGTTAAAGGTGTGGAAAGCGGCCGGTATAACGAGCATCCGCAGTCGCAATTAGCCGAGGGTGTTGAGCTAAAGCATGCGCCGAAAATATTTAAAGAAGATTGCCTGATCGACTGGAACCAGCCTTCACGGTCGATCTATAATAAAATCCGCGGCCTTAGCCCGATGCCGACCGCCTACGCCATGTTGAATGGTAAAATTTTGAAGATATACCGGGCGGAGTACGAACAAAAGCAACCAGGCATACAACCGGGCGGCTTTTTAACGGATAATAAAACCTATTTAAAGTTTGCCGCAACGGATGGCTTGGTGAGCGTTACCGATGTGCAGTTGGAAGGAAAAAAACAAATGAGCGTGCAGGATTTTTTGCGCGGTGTTAAATTGTAACTTTTGGCGCGTGGTAATCAAAACCGGGCATTTTAAACGGTTTTATACTTGTTTGTAACTACTGCCGGTAATCGTCATCTAAACTAAAACAATTGGTCATGACCGTAAAGGAATCATTTCACATTAATGGCGCGGATATCCTGAAAAAAATAAAGGAGCTGATCGCCGAAGGCAATGTAACCAGGATAACCATTGCCAACAAACAGGGCAAGGAACTGGCGTCATTTTCGCTAACGGTCGGTGTAGCAGGGGCCATCCTGGTACCGCCATTGGCCATCGTAGCCGCAGTAGCAACCATTGCAGGCGAATGCGCCATTACGGTAGAAAAAGAAGAAGCCGAATAACACACAATATCGTTATCATTGTAAATATTTACTTGCTTAAATGACCGACCGATCAAACGCCGATACCTTAACCGTAGACCGTCTTAATATTTATTATGGCAAATTCCAGGCTGTAAAGGATGTTTCTTTTAACGTGCTAAAAGGCGAAATATTTGGCCTGCTCGGGCCAAACGGCGCCGGTAAAACCAGCACGTTAAGTGCCATTGAGGGACTATTAAAGCCGCATTCCGGTTCAATCACGGTGAATGGTTATAACTCAAACGAAAAGCCTTTATATGCCCGTGCGGCGTTGGGCGTGCAACTGCAATCAACCAGCTTTCAGCCCGAGCTTTTTGTGATCGAAGTGCTGCAGCTTTATGCAGGGCTTTACGGACTGAAGCTGAACCGCCAGGAAATCCTGGCTATATTAAGAAATATTAACCTGGAGGACCAGGCATTTAAAAAGTTCGGGGAGCTTTCGGGTGGACAGCAGCAACGGATATCGCTGGTTATCGCTACGATCCATAACCCGAGCCTGGTGCTGCTGGACGAGCCCACTACCGGCCTCGACCCGCAATCGCGCAGGCAGCTATGGGAGCGTATTGAGGCCATCCGCGAACGGGGGCATGCTGTTTTACTTACCACGCATTCGATGGAAGAGGCGGAATCCGTTTGCGACAGGATCGCGATTATCGACCATGGTAAAGTGATAGCGATTGACACGCCGCAGGCCCTGATGGACAAACACAGAAACGATCCGGACGTGATCGCTGCCTCGCGGAGGGGAAAGATCACGCTCGAAGATGTATTTATAGGGCTGACGGGTAAAGAAGTTCGTGCGTAGATCACTAATTTAATAAATCACTAATTCCTTCGTTCCTTATTCATGGAAACATTTATACCTAAAACATCAACCGTATTAAATTCGCTTTTGCGGGCTGATTTTACTACGCAATGGCGCAACCGGCGGTCGGTGGTTTTAACCCTCGTGGTGCCGGTGATCATATTGATCTCGTGGAAAGGGTTGGTAAAAACGCTTGGCGGCCCGTTTGCTTTGTCGAACAGTATTACGATAGGCCTGGTGGCCACCGGCTTAATGGGCTATACGAATGCGATTGCCCGCGACCGCGACAAAGGCATATTTCAACGGCTGCGCGTAGCGCCCGTTGCGCCCTGGTCGATCATGGCAAGCCGGATATTTGTGCAGCTGGTGATGATCATATCGGTTACGACAGCGGTTTTTATTGCGGGTGTTGAATACGACGGCATTACGCTGTCGCCGGCCGGTTATGCATGTACTTATTTTACCGCAATCATGGGCGGACTGGTATATTTAAGCCTTGGGCAGATGATCACAGGCTTGATCACCAACCCCGAAACGGTCAACTCAACCACACGCCTCGTGTATTTTGTTTTTATTATGGTTGGCATGTTTGGCGAGTTAAACATACTCGGCCATACCGTGCACGACCTGGAGCACTGGTCGCCATACGGAACGGTAAAAACGATCCTGGCCGACAGTATGGAGCCCGGCAAATGGAACCGCGATACTTCCATAGCCCTTTTAGTGACGTTTTTATACACAGCCGTGTTTGCCACGCTGGGTATAAAAAAGTTTAAATGGAGCTCCAAGTAATATTGTATCCATCACTGGAACAGCTGTTCAGCGTACGCCAGCTTGCCTTCGGTATCCATTCCCTGTATAATTATTTTAAATTTTTTTGCCCGGTCGGAGTTCCGGAAGGCGAATTTTATTACCCCGTTATCCCCGGAGGTAAGATCAGGGTTCCAGTAAAGCGTTGTGCGGTTATCGGCCAATCCCGAATGTGCTAACTTAACAAAGTCCGGCTGGCTAAATTCGCGGGAGATACTATAACCGTTAAATATAAAATGGTCGTAATCTGCCATGTGGTTCATTGTCCGGGCTTCGTCCGATGGCTTTTTTGTATACACCATGATGGCGCCTACATTGCCGCCATTATAAGGCGCGAACCAGACAGGTGGCGGCATAAACCGAATAAGGGCAACCTCTGTTAAATCAAGATACTTCAGATCATCAAATTGAGCGGGTGCTTCATCTAAATAAAAATAAGGTAGCGAAGCGCCCTGAGGTGGGCTTAGCTTGGCCGACGTGCCGGAGGAGGACGGTGTCGGCGAGTCGGGCGACAAAATCAATGTGTTTCTCCCATGGTAAAAAAATTCGGTATTGAGCCCCCGTCCTATAATCTGTAAACCCGGAAACCGTCCCTTTATATATTCGAACAGGCCAATATTAAGTGTTGGGTTGTTGACCAGGTCGAGCGTAAATTCTTTATTCGATTCATATTTGGGGGAAACATGTTCGGCGATCAGCTTTTCAGCAGGCGTTATTTTTTTCTCTTTCACATTTACCGTATTCAGGACAATCCCCTTTATAAAAGATGCGTTGTTTGCCTGGTTCTTTATTCCGGACAAATAATAAGCTGATAGTTGGGGGGCGAACTGCTCCGCGAAGCCATCGGCTTTTGCACGTTTTAAACTATCGGCTAACGTGGCGAAGAGCCTGGCATGAAATTTTAACGGACGGTTTTTTTTGCCGGCGGCCTGGATATAAATATCCGATAGCCCGGCATGGTTAAAATCTTTTAAAATAAATCTTTCCGCACTGTCGGGAATGATATATCCGACAAATTTTGTCGAGTCCTGGTTCATGACAAGCAATTTAATGCTCACCGGTGTTTTATTGGCGGCGGCATTATTTAAGCCGATACTTCCCGCTATATACTGCATCCGTTCCACCGGGTACCGGAGCGTGTAGTTTTCGCCGGCCAATATTTTTTGCCATGTGAAATGCCGCCAGCCGTTTGTAAGCATCACCAGGTCGAGCTGGCTTGCAAGCGAATCGCTTTGGTTCTTAAAATAGTACCCCGGGTCGTTGATCTCACCCCTAAGCTCGGGGCTTAGCAGCAGCGAGGCTAAGATATTCTGACTTGTTCCGTCCTTGTCGAAAGCATCTGCATCCGTTACAGCAACAGAGAAGCTACCCTTCACCGGTATGCCCGTTTTGCCGGTTATCGTTAAAGAAAAGGAATTCCGGCCTTTTGGCGAAAAGGACAGGGTATCGGCTTTTAATGCGGATATTGTTAAATCGTGTTGGTTTAAAAATAATATTCTTTCGGCCAACGGAACAGCGTCATGGCTAAATATAGTCAACCGCAATATGCCTGCCGAAAAACCTGCTTTTGGCAGCTCGAATAAATTTATACCCCTATCCAGCTTAAGCTGGTGCGTAGCTACCTGGCCACTGGTTTGAGATGCCGCGAGTATGCAGTCTTCAAACCGTTCCTTCGGCCCGGCAAAACTTAGTCTTAGCTGGATGGAGGTATCGGTTTGGTCCGCTTGCAAACTGACCCCGGTCGTTTTAACTTCGGGCAGGCTGATATGCTGCCGGTTTCCATCGGAAAATACAATATCGGCCGAATATGAATTATTGCCCGGCGCTTCAAGCATGAATTCGCCCATCCCATCATGCACGGACCGGAAGCGCGCAACCTCTTTATTTGCGCGGTCGTTTATTATCCCCCTCACTGCGACAGGGCGACCGTCATCATCAACAGCACGGAATGCGATCTTTGTAACCACTCCCCCGATAATATCGCCGCCTTCGGGATAAAAGAAAATGCGAGGTTGTTTTTTGCCGGGTTGCCTGTATGAAGAGGTAATTGTTTCCGAAGGGTTACTGATATAAATTTGCTGGCTGTACCACGCCTGGCGGTCGAAATTCATCATCCACGAAGTAAAGGAAGAGAGCCGGTACCAGCCGCTTTTTAAAATGGGGCTAAGGTCAATATTGCCATGGGCCGTGCCGTTAACTAATGGAAGCTTATTTTGTGCGACTACATTTCCTGCGCTGTCGGTTAACTGCACATATACTATCCCGCTCAGCGCCGAGGGCTTTCCATAAGCCATTACGTAAGCCTTGTACCAAATAGTTTCGCCGCTGCCGTACAGTTGCTGGTTGGTATGGATAAATACTTTTTCCTGCGGATATTTTTTATACCAGGTAATTAACGAGTTCCTGACATGGGCTTCAAGGGTATCAATTGGCTTTTGCGCCGCACAGCAAATAGCAAGTGATAAGAAGATCACCGATAAGAAACCCCTCCTTATGAGCATCGCGATGGCATTAATTCTATTATACAGAGTGTTAACCTACAACCCGCTATCATCAAGCGCGAACTTGTTTTTCCGGGCCTTCCATTTCCCTTTAGTAAAATCGGGAAAGGCCTGTGGTGTGTTGCCGCCGGCGATCGATTTTTCGGACAGCGGGGTGATCACGCTCATGGTGACGGAATCATAAACATCGATGGGTGTTTGCTTACCCTGTTTTACGGCCTCGATAAACCCGTTAAATACAAACCAGTCCATACCGCCATGGCCGGCGCCTTCGGCTTTGGCTTCATATTTCTTCCAAAGAGGGTGGTCGTATTTTTTGAACCAGTCGTCGGCCGGATCCCAAACATCGTCTTTTTTCGACTCGTGTTCGATATAAACAGTTTTTGACACATCCATCCAAAGGCCCTTTGTTCCCTGCACCCTGAAGCCGAGCGAATAGGGCCGGGGCAGATGCGTATCGTGCGAAAGCAACACCGTTTCGCCGTTGGCGCAATTGATCATGGTGGTTATCACATCCCCGTTTTTATAGTTGATTTTACCATTTTTATTGCCGGGCGCCAGCTCTTCAACATAAGCATCCAGTCCGCGGGATTTTGAGCTAAACGATACCAGGTTGGTGAAACGGTTGCCGCGGTTTATATCAGCATATTGCATGAGTGGCCCGACGCCATGTGTTGGATAAATGTCGGCGTTACGGTCGATATTGAACTGTGTGCGCCATTGTGCTTCGCTTAAAGCGTTTGGGCCAAATTCAACTCCGTGCCCGTAAAAATGCTTGCCGTCGTTAAACAGCACGTTGCGCAGGTTATGCTGGTAGCCGCCCTCGTAATGTATCATTTCGCCGAACAAACCCTGGCGCACCATATTTAACACGGCCATTACATCGCGGCGGTAACAAACATTCTCCATGGTCATGTAATGCATGCCGGTGCGTTCGGAAGTATTCACCAGGTCCCAGTGATCTTCCACGCTTATGCCTGCTATCACCTCGCAGCCCACATATTTCCCCGCTTTCATGGCGTCAATGGCCTGCGGATGATGGAATTGCCAGGGCGTAGCGATGATCACCGCGTCGATATCTTTCCGTTCGAGCAACCGTTTATAGGCATCCAGTCCGCCGGTGTATTCCTTTGGCAATGACTTGCCTGCCTTGATAAATTGCTCGCGGCAGTATTTTAAGGAGCTTTCCTGCGTATCGCAGATGGCTACGATCTCGATATCATCGCGCAGCAAACCTTCGTTAACATGATCGCGTCCGCGCAGGCCCACGCCGATATAACCGAGTTTTACTTTGTCTTTATTCGCCGCGAAAAGAGTGCCCGAAGGCAATATGGCCAACCCGGCTGCGGCAACTGATCCCTGTTTTATAAATTCTCTGCGTTCCATGTTAATTTGAAAATTTGACGATTTGATAATTTGAAGGTGCTGAAATAGTTTAAAATTTGAAGGTAAGGTAATTGATTTGAAAATGTTGAGCGAATAATTTTCAAATTTTCAAATCACCAAATTTTCAAATTGATAAAATAATTTGACAATTTGATAATTTGAAGGTGCTGAAATAGTTTAAAATTTGAAGGTAAGGTAATTGATTTGAAAATGTTGAGCCAATAATTTTCAAATTTTCAAATCACCAAATTTTCAAATCACCAAATTTTCAAATTGATAAAATAATTTGACAATTTGATAATTTGAAGGTGCTGAAATAGTTTAAAATTTGAAAGTAAGTTAATTTGATTATTTGAAAATATTGAACGAATAATTTTCAAATTTTCAAATCACCAAATTTTCAAATCGATTTAAACGCAAGTTGGGATATTAATTTAAAGAATTTGATTTTAAGGAATTAAAATTTTCAAAATAGTAATACCTTTACGGCGAAACTGGAAAGCAGTTTTTTTGTTAATCATTTAGCTATGAAGAGAACAGCCATCATTATTTTTATTGTAGGACTAATTATTACCATATTCTGCATTATTTATTTCCGGCCATTGGTTGACGCCGTAGACAACGAAACGATGACGGTGGATCCAAGCGGGGCGAAAGTATCGGAGTGGCCTTTATTCGTAGGCCTTTATACCATGTTTGTGGGTTCGGTGTTTTTCGTGGTAAGCCTTACCGACATAAAAACACACCCCAAACATCCGCACGAAAGTAATAGTTAAGTAAACGTTCTATTTGCCTCACCTAAATTGCGAAGCATTCATGAGCGCCTTAATAAAACAATTAAACCGCGAATAATCCTCTCCGAAGGAGAGGACTTGAGCTTCGCTGTCGTAGATCACTCGTAATTTTTTCAATTTTTACCCGGCGTTCCAACAGGCGGTTATTCAAAATATAGGAATATTTCGTTGCCGATAGCGTCAATTAATCCTTGTTCTACACGGTCCATTTTCCAGCCGCTTTTGGCGCAGCGGATAATTCCAAGATTTTCGTCGTTTAGCGTGATATCCACTTCGTAGCAAACGTCTGTGCTGCATGTTTCAGAGATGGGCACACCCTCGCCTTTATAGTGTACACCATTATAATCAAATTCCAGCGGTATCGGTTCCTTCTCGAGCTGCGCAATAATTTCTTTTAAAAAGCCCACCAGGTGCTTGCGCTGGGTAGGAGCCCTGGTGTTCCAGCCTGCATGGTCGGCCCGTTTGTGGGCCAGTTTAAATTTAAGGCCTGTCATCTCGGTCGAGTAATCATTTGCGTTCAACTTTTTTACATGCTGGTGCGAAAGGATGTACCACTGGTATTCGGTACCCACCGGTACGCCGGAATTTTCAGGCGCATGGCCCGCGCGGCGTTTGGTTACTGCATACGATATTTCCCAAAGGTCGGGCGTTATTTTGGTTTCCTTCCAGTCGCCCGCATCATAATGCCAGTGATGGCTGCGGCCTATCTGCATACCGGTGTATAGCTGGCCATTATACGTTTTATATTTGTTGTACCCTGCAGCCAGATTTTTCTTAGCTGCGGGCTTCTTTTGCTTTTTTACCATTTTGCTTTCCATTATCGCGACGAGATATATTGTTATTTATACTTCAACCCATGGCAAATGGGTTAACGGTTCGTTTTTAACTTCATACGAATCATCTTCCCCACGGTTGAGCAGCGCATAACCTAAACCCGCAAACACCGCGAATACGATATGCGCAGGCACCAGTTGTAAATAATATTTGTCAAACCGCATTGCAGGCGGGAGCGGATGGGCGGTAAAGGTGGCTTTCCATATAGCCACCGCCGCCAGACCGCTCACCGCACCGAGCATAAAATTGTTTTTGAACGTGGGTTTAAGCTTCCTGTTTTCCCAAAGCCTGGCGTAGGCAGTCGCGAAAAGCAGCCCTACGCCGTAGTGCGCACCCCAGCCAATTAATTGGTGTTCCCTTTTATTCAAAACCGGCGCCAGCCTGTGCGCAAGCTGACCGAGACGCTCGGGCTCACTGTAGTTTTCTTTATCCACGACCGAAACGCCGTAGCTAAAAAGTGTCATTAACGCGGTTCCGGCGGTGCCCGGAATTAAAATATTCCTGATCTTCATATTAATCGTTTGTTAAGTTAATTTGTTCAAGCCCCCTTGTGGCCGGGCCTGTTAACACTTTGCCATCTATATCATACCGGGCGCCATGGCAGGGGCAATCCCAGCTTTTCTCTTCCGCATTCCAGTTCACAATGCATTTTGCATGCGTGCAAACCGGGTTCAGGGTGTGGAAGTTCCCTTCTTCGTCCCTGTAGGCGGCTACCTTTTTGCCATCGACTTCCACTACATTCGCGCTCCCCGGCCGCAGCCTGTTCAGCGAATCGGTATTTTTTATCGAAAGCCTGTCGGCCACGAAATGATAAACCACATCGGCATTTTCCGTTACAAATTCGGTGAAACCGGCGATAGGCTTGATACGCGAAGGGCTAAAAATTTTTTCGTAGCGGCTGGGTATACCTGTCACCAGGTCGCTTAATATCTTAGCAGAGATTGTGCCAAGCATCATGCCATTGCCGTTAAACCCGGTTGCACAATAAACCCCCTCCGCGGCGTCGGGCAATTGCCCGATATAGGGAAAGCCATCAGCCGGTATGTAATATTGCGACGACCACTTATATTTTACCGACGAGACCTGGTAATGTCTCCTGATATAGTTCTCCAGGTTCTCAAAGGCTTTTTCCGGGTCCTCATGCCCTGTTTTATGGTCATTGCCGCCTGCTATCAACAGGTCCTGCCCATCGATGTTGTGGGTGCGGTAATAATGGTAAGGCTCCTGCATGTCGTACACCAGCGCATCCGGGTATTTTGCGTTTTTTAATTTTACGCCCAGCACGTAGCTTCGGTATGGCGCGCACCGAAAGTTCAGCGTGGTAATGCCCGGTGGTATATGGGTTGCATAGATCACGTCGCGCGCGCGAATGGTAAAGCCGGGCGTCCTTGCTAAATGAAGTTCCTCTTCGGTATCGAGCGTCTCGATCTTTGTATTTTCAGCGATTGTCCCACCGGCCTTTATAAATTCCTGTGCCAATGCGGTAATGTATTTTATCGGGTGAAATTGCGCCTGGTTTTCGAGCAATACGGCCTTTTGATAACCCATGGGAACAGGCACCTCGTCGGCATACCGAATGTGCACCCCCGCTTTTTTTGTACCCTCGTATAAGTCGTCCAACTGTTTGGCCTCATTTTGGTTTTGTGCAAAAACATAGGCCGTTTTTATTTCAAAATCACAGGCGATATTGTAAGCTTTGATATTTTGTTCAATAAGATCGCGCCCCTCGTTAATGGCGTCGGCAAACAATTGCGCGCCTTCCTCGCCAAAGGCGCTTTCCGCCTCGGCGTAGGTCGTGTCGGCGAAGGTATTGATATGTGCGCTGGTGCCGCCAGAGGTACCGAACCCTATGGTATGCGCATCGGCAAGCAGGGTTTTTCGACCGGCTTTTTGCAGTAAAAGCGCCGCGGTAATACCGGTTATGCCCGCGCCGACCACAAGCACGTCGTACACCTCGGTGGTTACGCCGGGTGATGTTACCGATACCGGCGTGCCATTTAACCAGGGGCTTTTTAGCTGGCCGTCGCGCGGAGTGTCCTGCTGCGCATTAAGCGCCGTTTCCTTGTTTTCTATGTCTTTTGATGGCGATGTTTTCATGGGATGATGTATACAGACTATACAAAAAACATCGTCACTGTGTTTGGGTTAATGTTAAAAGCCCCAGCCGGATTTGCAGGGGCTCCTCTCGCTGATCGCTTTTGAGCCAAAAAGCGGCGATAAATCTGGGAGCGCAGTGTAGGTAAAAGGTAACGCCTCACCTGTGTCGGACGACACAGGCGAACACACCTGTCAACCCAAATAGGGTTTACAAAGGTTTACACTTTTTCGACCTTTTACGCGATAACTATTTGGTAATCAAATAGTTATCATTTTACACTGTAAACCATAAAATTGGCGAGATATAGAGACATGACCCCGCCCGGTTAAGTGTCCGCGCTTAACCGCAAAAATTATTCAAGTCCCTCTCCCTTGGAGAGGGATTTAGGGTGAGGCTAAAACAAAAAAAGCCTTCAGCTTTTCGCTCATGCCTGCCGGTAGGCAGGTTAAGCTTTCTCTTTAAAAGGTAGCGGGAGCAGGACTCGATATAAAGCACAGGGCTGGCGTTTAAAAACATTTTTGACTTCGGACTAATGACTCCTGACTTAGGACTTCCCCGTGTTCACGTTAATCAAACACGCCTTTTTCATAATCGGCGATGTATTGTTCAAAGTATCGCTTCGTTTTTTTGGCGTATTTAAGGGCGTAACGGAGCAGGCCCTGGCGCCAGTCGGTGTTAGAAGCAAAAGCCTTCAGCTCGTCGATGGTCGCCGAACCGTTCATGCCTCCGCTGCGCAGCTGGGCGGACGCGGTCAGGATGGCCATATCATCGATCACCTGGTAAATATCGCGGTACTGATCGCGAATGAGCTTAAAGTTGATGGAATCTTTTACAGGCTGCAATTCCTGCAGTACAAATGGCTCGGCGTGAAATAAGGTCGAACTTAGCAGCGAGGCCGACATATTTTGCATGCGCTGCTGCACTGAAATGATCCTTTCCGCTTCAGTCGGCCAGTTGGGTTGGTGAACATCCAGGTACGGCAGCAGCGAGGATGGCCGCGACTGCTTCATATCAACCAGTAAATATTTCTTTTTGGTGTTGGTGCTTTTCAGCAGAAACAAATAGCGCTTAACCCCGATGCTGCCCGTACCTGCAACCCTGAAAACGGCATCCTTCACTTTAAAGTTGTATGGGCTCTCACTGCTGTTATGTATCCAGCTTTGGATATGCTCCATCAGGGCCAGCCGCAATGGTTCCGGAAGTTTAAAATGATGTTCATCGCTAAGCGAAAGCCTTATCTTTTTTTTCTTTTGGTCGGTCTTTTTTTCAATTACAGCCGTTTCTTTGTTGTTTGCCGCGTTGATCAAAAACTGGCAAACAATCCCCTTTGCCGTGCGGGGGTCAATGCTGATCGCTTTTCCTTTTGCCAGGGTGGCCGAATAGCTTTTCAGGAACAGCTGCGCCATTTTTTGGGCTTTTACGGGCTCAATCTTTAAGCTTTCAAAGGCGATCAGTATGCTGGTGACCATGCGCGCGAGTTCCCAGCCTGCAGGGGCGAGCACAGCTTCGTCAAAATCGTTCAGGTCGAAATAAACCAGCTTGTTATCGGCTTTATAACTGCCAAAATTTTCGAGGTGGAGGTCGCCGCAGATCCAGGTTAGTGGAGAGGAGGGGATATCTTTCGCTTTTGCCAGGTCCTGGTAAAAAAGGTGGTCGGTGCCGCGGTAAAAGCGAAAAATATTTTCGGCCATAAATTGGTATTTAAGCCTTACCATATCCGGGACCAGCGGTTCGTTAAAAGTTTTGAGAATTTCAGAAAGTTTTGACATGCATTAACGTTATTGTTAAAAAAACATCAAAAGAACATGCGGTGTGGTAAAATGTTGGTGTGAAGAGAAATTTTAATAATTGACAATCGGGCAATTATATACGCTGCCTTAGTGGAATCCCATAGATATGCCCACGCTGCTATAATCGTTAATTACGGTTCGGCCCAGCAGTGCAATGCGCGGGGTTATAAAATATTTTATTCCAACTGGCGCATAGAGGCGGGTACCGGGATAAAAAAAATAATCCAATACATAACATCCGGCCCCTGCCGAAAAAACGAATCGTCCCAGCCAAATGTCCGCCCCCGCGGTTACACCAAGGCTAAAGTGCCCATAGGTGGTGTAAGGCCCTTCGTAGGTTTTGAAAAAGCTGTTCCATGAGAAGGTTTTAAAATAGTATGCGGCATCGGTACCGGCGGTGATGCTGAACAGGGAATTGAGCCGGTGCGTATATCCGAGCAGGAGGTTGGCCTGCTTAATTAACGGGGTCTGTCGCTGGATGGCCGTATCGGGGAAATATCCGGTGTTGGTATTGGGATTTTTTGTATAGCCGGTTTTTTCCTCGCTTCGCCCGCCAAACGTGGCAGTTATTTCAAACCGGTCGTCCGCAACTTCGTATTCTTGTTTGCGTACCGGCCGTGCTTCTTTATCGAAATCAAGCATCACACCCGCGAATGCGCTTATGTTGTCGAAGCCATCGTTCGGAAAAGATAATCCCCCGTTCGAAGTATGCGCAATGCCAGCCCCTCCCTCCAGGCTTATCCCGGTGGAAACCGGAACGACGATCTTTGTCCGGGCATATACCATCACATTGAGCGCGCTGCCGATAACAAAGTTCTGATTGTTGGTGGTATAAAAATTTTTCGGCGCATACAATAATCCCCCACCGGGACAGGCCATCCAGCTAACGCCACCCCATTTAACCAACAGTATATTGACACCGCCCGTAAATCCATAATGGCTCCCCATTAATCCCTTTGGCACTGGTGTTCCGGTAAACGCGATGTGTTGTAAATTCAGGTACGAAGCCTGCAGCTCGATATCGCTAACAGATAACTTTTCTGCCCAGTCGGCAGAACTAGTAAAAATATGATATCCAACCTGGCCGCCGTAATAATTACCGCTGAAAGGCGTATTGAACGACGAAAAAGCCTTTAATCCCTGGATATAATCTGCAGAGATCGCGTAATGGGCGTCCTGCCCATAGCTTGATAATTTCGAAACAAATAAGACAGCAATGAAAAATATTACTTTTTTCATTCGCTGTATCGGCGTTTGGTTTCCATAGGTTTCAGCATTGACAATTTGTATTCGTCGGGGTCACATCAGTAGTTAATTGATTTAAATTTAGCGGTATTTCTCGATACTTAAATATGCGAACATAATTAGTTCGCTAAACATCAATTATTACCTGATTACGGTTATAAAGCCCGAGAGTGGTTTCCCCCACGGTTTAATATCTATCAGGTAATAGTATACACCATAGGGCACGGGCTTTCCCTTGTAGGTGCCATCCCAGGGTTTTCCATAACCGGCCGAGTATAACAGTTGCATTCCATACCTGTCAAATATACGTACGGTAGCGCCCGGGTAATTATGTAATTCGTCTATCACCCATGTGTCGTTTACGCCGTCGCCATTGGGCGTAAAAGTATTCGGAATTATTATAGGCTTAAGCACCTTGATCGGTAATTGCGCCGAAGTTGTGCATCCGGCCGCATCCGTTACAGTTAACGTATAGATGATATCGCCCACGCCTGTGAATGTCGGGTTTTTTAATGTGTTGTTATTGAGGTATAAATTCGGTGTCCATAAGTATTGCAAATTTGTGCCGGTAACGGTCGGTTTAAATACAATGGTACCTTTTTGCAGCACATACTGCAGGGCCATGGAATCAATGACAGGGGCAGGCAAAATAGTAGCCGTCATTGTAGATGAAACCGGCAGGCAAGTGCCATTACCGGTGGAGGTAAGGGTAAACGTTACCTTGCGGTCGGCCTGGTCTTTAATGCTTGGCGTGTAAACAGCGTTTAGCACGGTATTCGATGGGTTAAAAGTGCCCGTTCCCGTGCTGGCCCATCGCCCTCCGGCCGCGTTGTCAACGGTACCATTTAAAGTAATAACTTCGTTCGAGCATACCTGTATATCCTTTCCTGCCGAAACGACGGGAACGGGTGTAATGGTTATTGTTATCGATGCGGAATTTAAACAAGCGCCGGTATTAGCAGCTGTAAGCGTCAGTTTTACGGTTCCTTTTGCTGCGTCCGCGGCGGATGGTATATAGGTTCCTATAAGACTTGATTTGCCCGCAGTAAAAGTTCCCGAGCCGCTGGTGCTCCACACGCCCGTTGTGCTGCCGCCTGTTACCGTTCCGTTAAGCGAAACAGTCGCGTTGTTGGCGCATACGGTTTGATCACTGCCGGCGGATACCACTGCCGGCTTATCAATTACTACGCTGGTGGTTGCAGTCGCGCTTGTACACGAATTTACGGTTACGATAACTGAATATTTTCCGGCGCTTTCAAGCGGAGCGTTTGCGATTACCGGGTTTTGTTGATTGGATGTAAACCCATTAGGGCCCGCCCACGTGTAAGTTCCGCCATTTACATTTGACGCAAAAAGCTGTAACGGCTGCCCCGCGCATACGGGGCTGTTGCTGGTTGCTATTGGGGCCAGCGGCGTTTGATTTACAACAACGTCTGTAAACGATGTTCCTACCACCGAGCAGGCCGCTGAGGTTACGACAACCGAATACCGTCCGCCATTGGCAAGCGCCGCGTTATTGATCACCGGGTTTTGTTGAGTTGATGTAAATCCGTTGGGCCCCGTCCATTTGTAGCTTGCGCCCACATAGGTGGTTGCATTCAGCTGTATCGGATAACTGGTGCACACAGGCGAATTACTTGTTGCAACCGGGTTAATGATCTCCTGGTTTATGGATACCCGTATCGACGATTGCGCGCTGCATCCATTAACAATAACGGTGGCAACATACGTGCCGGAATCAGTAACCCGCGCCGCAGGAAGCACCGGATTTTGCTGATTGGATGTAAACCCGTTCGGCCCGGTCCAGGTATAAGTTGCGCCCGCCACGTTGCTGGCTTTCAGGTTAAGCGGGGTGCCCTCGCATACCGGGCTGTTACTGGTTAAAACTGGTGGTATAGGGATAGGATTAACCCGCGCCGTAACGGTACCTGCGGCGCTTGGGCAGCCGTTTAAAGTAACCGTTACCGAATAAGTTCCCGACGCTGTGGTTTGAGCATTGGCGATAGCGGGGTTTTGCTGACTGGATGTAAACCCGTTCGGTCCTGTCCAGCTGTATATGGCCCCGGCAACTGTATTGGCTGTCAGGTTAAGCGTACTTCCTGCGCAAATGGGGCTGTTGCTTGCCGCAATGGGAGCGGCTGGGGTTTGGTTTATCACAACGGCCGTCGTCCCGGCATTGCTCGTACAGCCATTTACCGTTATCGTTAAATGATAGTTGCCCTGGAAAGCCAGGCTTACATTGTTGATCTGCGGACTTTGAAGGGTTGAGCTAAATCCATTAGACCCTGTCCAATTATAAGTCGCACCGGCAACCGCCGTGGTCGAAAGCAGTAACGTGCTGCCACTGCAAACGGGTGAATTAGTGGTTAGTACAGGTGTGGCCGGCTTAGGCGGCACCTGTATAGTATAGGTGGTGATAACACCGTCGCAGCCATTATATGAAGGCTTTATAGTATAAGTAACTGTTCCGGTAGTTGTGCCGGCGTTAAGTAAAGTTTGGGCGGGTATAACATTCGTGCCGCTGGTAACAAAGCCGGTTATTCCTGCTGTTGCTGCCGCCGTCCAGCTAATGCTCGCTCCGGTCACATTGGACGTAAGTGTAACAGGGACCGAATTACCTTCGGAACAAACTGCTTGTGTTAAAACGGCGTTGGTTATTGTCGGTGTCGGGTTAACCGTTACTACATAATTGAATGCAGGTCCCGAGCAGCCGTTGGCCAAAGGCGTGATGATATAAGTTACGGCCACAGGCGCCGAGGTGGTGTTGGTCAGGCTCTCAGTAATGGTACTGCTTGTTTGGTTACTTACCGCTGCATTGCTGATGCCTGTGACCGCCGCCCTTCCCCATGAAAACGTTGTTCCACTCACGTTGCTTGTAATAGCGTAGTTCTGTGCGGTAGAATTACAGATGGTGGCGCTGGCGGCGCTGGTAACGGTGGGTGTGGGATTAACGGTCACGGTATACGTAAATGTGGGTCCCGAACATCCGTTGGCTGTTGGGGTGATGATATAAGTAACCGCCACAGGTGCCGAAGTAGTATTCACCAAACTCTCGGTGATAATACTGCTGGTTTGGTTACTCACCGCTGCATTGCTGATGCCTGCAACGACAGCCCTTCCCCAGGAAAAAGTAGTTCCCGTTACACTGCTGGTGATCGCATAATTCTGCGCGGTAGAGTTACAAATGGTCGCACTGGCGGCGCTGGTAACGGTCGGTGTCGGATTAACGGTAACAGTATAATTGAATGCAGGCCCCGAGCATCCGTTGGCAGTCGGGGTGATCACGTAAGTAACCGCCACCGGCGCCGAGGTTGTATTCACCAAACTCTCGGTAATGGTACTGCTGGTTTGGTTACTCACCGCTCCATTGCTGATACCCGCGACCGCCGCCCGTCCCCAGGAAAAGGTTGTTCCGCTTACATTACTGGTAATGCTATAGTTCTGAGCGGTAGAATTACAAATGGTGGCACTGGCGGCGCTGGTCACGGTCGGCGTAGGATTAACGGTAACCGTATACGTAAATGCCGGCCCGGAACAACCGTTGGCGGTTGGGGTAATGACGTAAGTTACATTGACAGGCGCTGAGGTGGTGTTCACCAAACTCTCGGTAATGGTACTGGTTGTCTGGTTACTGACTGCCGCATTGCTGATGCCCGCAACAGCCGCCCTTCCCCAGGAAAAAGTGGTACCGCTTACATTGCTGGTGATCGGATAATTCTGGGCAGTAGAGTTACAAATGGTAGTACTTGCTGCGCTGGTCACGGTGGGGGTGGGGTTAACGGTGAGCACATAGTTAAATGCTGGCCCGGAGCATCCGTTGGCTGTCGGGGTGATCACGTAAGTAACAGCCACCGGCGCTGAAGTAGTATTTACTAAACTTTCAGTAATGATACTGCTGGTTTGGTTACTGACAGCCGCATTGCTGATGCCGGTCACCGCCGCCCTTCCCCATGAAAACGTTGTACCGCTAACATTACTGGTGATCGTGTAGTTTTGCGGGCTGTTGTTACAAATGGTGGCGCTTGCCGCGCTGGTCACGGTGGGGGTAGGATTAACCGTAACCACATAGTTGAATGCCGGCCCCGAACATCCGTTGGCGGTGGGGATGATCACATAAGTAACGGCAACAGGCGCCGAAGTGGTATTGGTCAAAGTTTCAGTAATGGTACTGCTAACCTGGTTACTCACCGCTGCATTGCTGATGCCTGCAACGGCCGCCCTTCCCCACGAAAAGGTGGTCCCCGTTACACTGCCGGTAATTGCATAGTTCTGTGCAACATTATTACATAATACGGCACTTGCCGTGCTGGTAACCGTTGGCATAGGATTAACCGTGACCATATAATTGAACGCCGGCCCGGGACAGCCGTTACCCTGCGGCGTTATCACATAGGTTGCTGTCACAGCGGCCGTTGTGGTATTCACCAACGTTTCGGTAATGCTACTACCGGTTTGCCCGTTAACCGTTGCGTTGCTGATACCTGAAACGGCTTGCCTGCTCCAGGTAAAGGAAGTTCCCGCAACATTACTGGTAATGGCATAGTTCTGTGCTGTGTTGTTGCAGATCGTGTCGGCTGCAGCGCTGGTTACTGTTGGGGTGGGATTGACGGTTACGATATAATCAAACGCTGGCCCCGCGCAGCCATTGGCTGTCGGGATAATAATATATGTAACCGCCACAGGCGCTGATGTGGTATTCGTCAAGCTTTCCGTTATAAGGTTGCCGGTTTGCGCGCTAACAGCTGCATTACTGATTCCCGCGACGGCGGGCCTGCTCCAGTTATAAGTTGTACCGTTCACATTGCTTGTAATGGTATAGTTCTGAGCTGTGTTATTGCAAATGGCGGCGCTGGCTGCGCTGGTAACCAGCGGAGTTGGATTTACGGTGACTGTATAATTAAAAGGCGGGCCCGTACAGCCATTAACTTGAGGTATAATGGTGTAGGTAACGTTTATAGCCGCGACGGTCGTGTTGTTCAGGCTCTCTGCAATAGTGCTGCCGCTTTGCCCCGAAACCGCCGAATTGCTGATGCCGGCGACAGCCGCCCGGCTCCAGCTAAAGCTCGCGCCGGTTACATTGCTTGTAATCACATAGCTTTGGGCGGTATTATTGCAAATGGTGCCGGCGGTTGCACTCGTAACCGTTGGTGTGGGGTTAACCGTAACCATATAATTGAACGGAGGTCCGGCACAACCGCTGCCTTGTGGAACTATTGTGTAGGTAACCGCTATAGGCGCTGTCGTGGTATTGACCAATGTTTCTGTGATAGAGCTGCCGGTTTGCCCGGAAACTGCCGCATTGCCTATACCGGTAACAGCCGCTCTGCCCCAGGTAAAAGTTGTTCCAGTTACGTTGCTTGTTATCGTATAGTTCTGCGGTGTACTATTGCAAATAGTGTCGCTGGCCGCGCTGGTTACCAGCGGAGTCGGATTAACGGTAACCGTATAATTAAATGGAGTGCCGGTACACCCATTGGCCTGAGGTATTATGGTATAGATAGCGTTGACAGGCGCCGACGTTGTGTTGATTAGTGTTTCGGTTATAGGGTTGCCGGTTTGCCCGGAAACCGCCGCATTGCTGATGCCTGCGACAGCCGCCCTGCTCCAGGTAAAGGTTGTCCCGGCTACGTTGCTTGTGATGGTGTAGTTCTGTGCGTCGCCGCTGCAAATAGTGGCGCTGGTTGCGCTGGTAACAGCCGGTGTCGGGTTTATGGTGATGGTTAGTTGAGCCTGCGCACTACCGCAAGGTCCGGCCGGGTCATTGGTGGTTAAATACAGTGTGACATTCGTTTCACCGGGTGCCGGTGTATAAGTGGTGTTAAGTGAGGAGGTATTCGAAAACGTGCCTGTCCCACCCGACCAGGTAGCACTGGTTGCTCCTCCGCCTATGGTACCCTGTAATGTAACTACCTGCCCCGAGCATACCGTCTGATCAGGCCCGGCGTCTACCGTCGCCGCAGGATTGATAGTGACGGTATTGGTGGCTGATGTCGCGGCGCATCCGCCCGAAGCGGCAATATTGTTCGTTACGGTATAAGTTCCCGGCAAGCTTTGTTGTAAATTAATTTCACCGGTGCTTGGATTTTGGAAAACCAAACCCGGATCAGGCGAGCTAAATACACCGCCGCTGCTGCCGGGAGGGAACGTCGGTAAAGGGTTCGTTTGTTTTTGACAGTATGGGCCGTTGTAGCTGAAAGTCGCGTCCGGTGAATTGGTGATCGTAATGCTTGCGCTGCTGCTATAGGAGCACGTAGTATTGGTAACAAATGTTATATTATAAGTGCCGAGAGTACTCGCGCTTAAATCAATTTGGCCGGTGTGAGTATCAATAAACACCAACCCGGCCGACGAGCTAAATGTTCCTCCCGACGGATTCACGATAGTCGGTGTTGGATTAGTTCCGGTTTTGCAAAAAGTACCAGAAGAATAGAAAAAGGCAGGGTCGGCGGTCGGGTTAACAGTAACGGCGTAGTTAAATACCGGGCCCGAACAACCATTGAGGATAGGAGTAATCGCATAAGTTACGGTAACCGGGTTGTTAGTGACGTTGTTTAGCACTTCGGTAATCGGGTTGCTGGTTTGATTACTGACAGCGGCGTTGCTAATACCCGGTACCGCAGATCTGCTCCAAAGGAAGGTTGTGCCGCTTATACTTCCCGTGATAATATAATTTTGTGCATTGTTATTACAAACGGTGGCGCTTGCCGCACTGGTAACGGTGGGTGTGGGGTTAACGGTGAGCACATAATTAAACACCGGTCCCGAGCAACCGTTGGCAGTGGGGGTGATGACATAAGTAACAGCCACCGGGGCATTGGTGGTATTGACGAGCGTTTCGGTGACAGAGCTGCTGGTCTGGTTACTCACCGCCGCATTGCTGATGCCTGCAACGGCGGCCCTTCCCCATGAAAAAGCGGTACCGGCTACGTTGCTGGTAATAATATAATTCTGCGGACTGTTGTTACAGATGGTTGCGCTGGCCGCGCTGGTCACGGTCGGTGTCGGATTGACAGTAACCACATAATTGAATGCCGGCCCGGAGCATCCGTTGGCAGTAGGCGTGATCACGTAAGTAACCGCAACCGGCGCATTGGTGGTATTGGTCAAAGTTTCAGTAATGGAGCTGCCGGTTTGCCCGGAAACAGCCGCATTGCTGATGCCTGTGACCGCCGCCCTTCCCCATGAAAACGTTGTTCCACTCACGTTGCTTGTAATAGCGTAGTTCTGTGCGGTAGAATTACA